>OLNL01000410.1_pt1 | contig 47929 bp, 66 predicted proteins | sample 1672181 | NCBI WGS metagenome assembly OLNL01 (sample SAMEA3136656, study PRJEB25190) | human gut metagenome | biome: human gut; feature: human-associated habitat; material: faeces | place: Austria | collected 2013
TTTTATGAACCCTTATACAAGTGCGCCCTAAAATCTACTTTATTTTTCACTCTTTGTCTCCTTTGGTGTGCTTTTTTTATTATACCCCATTTTTTCTTAGAAACAAAAGAAAAAGAGCCACAAAAAAATGACTCTTTTGAAAATTAGAATCTAATTGAGAAGAATGTAACGCAAAATCTCTCCGTTTTTGATCTTCTGATCCATATCATGTAATGCTTCTTCTTCAGATGCAAAACGGCATGGACAGATATGTCCTTTTGTTAAGTTCACATAGGAGTATGTATGATCTGATTTATTGCTCAAAATGGTTACAATAACATTACCATTTGGGCGTTCTACAAGATACTGTTTCATGTTGATCAATCCTTTCTGGTTATGACGTCAGACATGACATTCATGAATTTTTGATATAGATTTGTATTCTGGATACTGTTTTCAATAGGGTCAATGCCCGTGGCAGATGCTGCAAATCTACATTGCGTGGCAATTTCTATTACATGTTTTTCGGCTTTCTTCTTTCTCTGGTTTCGATTGATCCAGTGAGGCTCCACCAGTCATTCAGAAGAATGACAAGTGGCTTCCAATGATGGTATGGCAATCGTCACTTCGTTCTCCTCACTTCGTGCGATCCTTTTTGATAGAGTTTATCCTCTATCAGAACACAAGTCGCTACATCCCTGAACCGATCTGAGAACGCCTGCCCTCTTAAAAAGAAGCCATTTGCCATCAGAAAGGTGATCCATTGATCCGGTCACAGACAGTCCCTGTGTTCCAGTCATCCTGCAATGCATCCGAGATAGGACGAAGTTTTCTCTGAGGGACTCCGGCTCACGCCCGGTACAGGATGGCTCCATATATGAATTTATAATCTGTTTACTAGTTTCTATGTAAAACAGGATCCTGATATGTCAGGAGGTCCTGTGTGGTGACTTTGTTGATGAGTTTCGTTAAGGATCCCCATTTCTGCGGGATCAGGGCGCGGACTTTTTTATTCGTCAGGTAAGGTTTTAGATAGGATGGGATCGATTCTTTATATCCCTGTCCTCTTCTTGCGATACAGAGAGCTGCGGCTTCATGAACAGTGAGTCCGTACCTCCTCAGATATCGCATCTTTCCAGCTTTTGAGGTATACGCCGGATGTACAAACTTGACACCGATGTGATGCTTGACTGCTTTTGAGATCAGAAGTTCCAGGATACAGGCACTGGCAAACATGCTGATATGCCGGTGTTTCTTCCGGTGCTTGTCGTAAAACTTCTTTCTCTGGATACTTTTAATGTTTTCTGCTGTGATCGGTTTATGTTGTTGATCTGCATATTGAAAGACCTTTTCGATGACTTCCGAGATCTGATGTTTGATCTGTCCGCTGGTCTTTCCCTTCATGTCATAATGGAAAACTTTATGATACAGGAGATTTCCACTCTGGTCCGTCTCTGTCATCGCGATGTGGTCATAGTTGATATCGATCCCGATCGCTCCATCGCCATAATAGCCGTTCATATCTTCCGCTTCTTTTGTTAAGATGCAGCGGATCTGCCAGGCATTCCCACAGTCTACGATCTCCCATGCGATCGCACCTTTTCGTTCTTGTAACCAGGTTTCGATCCATTCCTGCCCGTAAGGGAATGTGACATTTGGAAAACAGATCCGGGCTCCATCCCAGTCCGTCATACTCCGATATTCTAATGTTTTTGTTTCGATATCATAATGGAAAACAAAATTTCCATACTGACAGTCTTTTCTTCCGGAGATCATCATCCTTTTGTTTCTTCGTTTCTCTAATGCCCGGTGTCGTTCTGGGATCATCCGGTTCTTAGTCAGTTTCTTGCCGCCAAACCGTACCTTGAGCGGATGATCCTTGAGTCTCTGCTGTCTGATCTCCAGTCGTTTCAGTTTATGTTCCATCTTGGCGATCTGCGTTTTTAGTTGTCGAAGCTTTCGATCCAGCCATTGATGTTCGAACAGATATAGTGTTTCATAGGTCCAGACCTTTTGAAAGAACTGTACCGTTACACTGCCATCTTTCTCATACTGGATGTTTGCAGATCCTTTCAATGGTTTCTTCGGATCTTTCGTATGTTTGATGATCGATTCTTTGATCTTTAACAGCTTTTTCCGATATTTTTTCTTCTTTCAAGAACTTTCGTCTCTGCCTCTGCCATAGGAAAGAAGTACGTTTCATGGAATTGAACGCAAAGAGATCCTGTAAGATCCGTTCATTTTCTTCTGGCTGCAGATCAGCCTTTTTGATATATCTTGATGCGAGACATTTCTTCATCTCCGTACTCCTTTCTTATCTTTCTATTATAAATATGAGAGATTCAAGAGAAAAACTTTTTCATATATAAGATTCTTTTTCTTGAAAAGAAAACGGGCGAGAAATCTCCCGCCCTGACATTCATCCACCAGCCATTCCTAGAGCTAGAAATGACAACTGGTCTTCTGCCTGTTCACATGATAACTTTTGCATTTCCAAAGACAATTGCATTATCGTATATCCAATAATTATCATATTGCGAAAGGTTCCTTTCCGATTCAACATAGCCATCAAGATCACCTTTTTTAATATCCTGATGTCGATTTTTGATGTCTTTTAAAGCCCTGATCTTGTATACTTTAATTCCATATATTTCCTTGAAGTTATCTTTCACAATTTCATATTTTTTCAATGATACCACCTGCCATATGAAATTTTTAGTCTGAAATAAATGCATTCCCTGAAAGCACAGTTTTCCCATAAATTTTTGCATTTCCAAAGACATTAATGTGATCACCGATACATACTTCATCAGTTAATTCTGCATTTCCAAAAACTTTTGAATGTCCTGCTACAATAGCTTTTCCACTTATTTTGGCATAATCTCTTACTGCTGCTTCTTCACAAATAGTTGAATTTCCACAAACTATTGCATTTCCAGTTACCAAAGCATTATCTTTGACCTTAGCCATCCCATATACAGCAGCATTTTCAGCGATCCAGCAATTTCCTTCTTCCGACAAATTGAGCAGATATTGAGCATATCCTCCCAAATCACCTTTTTTAACTTCTTTGCATTGAAGATGACGAGGATAAAAGGATTTTAACGCTCGAATTCGATATACTTTAACCCCATCTACCATTTTGTGCATACTTTTTACTAATTCAATTTTTTCCATCTTTTTCTCCTTATCTTAAAAACATTTGTAATCCGTTTAAAAAAATTTACAATATCCTCTTTGATCATTTCTCTAGTATTGACAAAATCACTTTCTTCATCTTTTTTCCCACGAAGTTGATTGTCTCTGTGTATATATAGGTTTACCAAGAATTCCATAAGGCTCAAATACCAAGCAAAAATTGTAAATACTAGAGCCAAAAGACACACAATCTGTATTGCAATATTCATTAATCTAACACCTCACCTTCTTCCAACTTTGATTTTCATCCTTTTATTTTTTTTCTTCATTACAAATATGAGATATTTTTCAATCTTCATTTTTCATATATAAAATTTTTGCAAAAGAAAAGACGGGGTATCCCCGCCTTATAAAGTAATAATCTCCTGCCCACATAACAGTTTAATTTTTGTCTTCAAAATTCTCTGCTGATTTTTTGGAAGATCGATCGTTAGGTCATCAAGATCAGAGATATCTTTCTCTCCATCTAGTACATCTCCAACAAAATCCAAAATATCACTACAATTTTTGTAAATATAGTAATCTACGGCATATGGACTGTATGTACATCCATTATCCCGAATGAACTGATACATTCTTCTTCCTGCATGGCTGACTGTGATCTTAGTTGATTCTATGATCTCTGCATTCTCCTTGTTACGGTCTTTATCTTTTACCCGAAAGGAAAAATACTGATCAAATCGAAGGACACAATCTTTGATCTGATTTTTTGTTAGATCTTTTTCAAAATGAGAGCACAGATCTTCCAATGTCACATGATGTTTTTCTTCTACAATGAAGCTGATGATCGCTGCTAATTCTCTGCGATTTTTTAACGCTTTTTCAAAATCATGTCGTTCTGATAAGACTGATTTATTTTTAAAATATAAGTCACATAATGCGACAAAATAGGTAAGATCCATGAAACGTCCTACAGAATAGTTTTTTAGCGTTTCAGGAACAATCATGCTTTTGACATCGTCATAACAGGTTTCAACAAGATTAAATACATTCGATCTGGTTCCGTATTTGATGTATCGAAAAACATGTCCTTCAATTTCTCCTATCAGTTCATTTACTTCCTGATCATTATCTTTTTCTGATATTACTTTTAAAAATTCTTCTTTTTTCATTTTCTTTTCGCCTCTAATTTTTCTGCGATCCTGCGCAGATCGATCTGTAATACCTCTTCCACATCTCCAGGCAGATCTGTTTTCATATTCTCAATGTCAGAAATATTTTTCTTTCCATCAATCAGATCTTCTACAAAATCCTGCACGATTTTTGCTGTTTTATAAGATGCCTGATCCAAAGCAAACTGACTATAATTTCCTTCATTTTGACGGATGAAATTATATAGGAATTTACCTTTTAGATTAATGACATAGATTGTATCATCACATATTTCACTTTCTTCTGTTTTAGATTGCGCATCAAAATACTGCTTATTTTTATTCAAGCATTCTTTGATTTCATCAGGCGTGTGTTCATCTTTTAACAGTTCGCAAAGTTCTTTAAATCTAACGATTGGTTCCTGATTAATGAGAATCTCTACAATGCTTCTTAGTACTGGACTGATTTTTAGGTCATTTTTATATTTCTTTTCTTGTTCCAGTTTGTTGATTTCCATCATATAAAGGTCTGATAATGCAAGAAACTGCTGAAGATAATCTAACTGTCTGAAAGTTATTTTTTTGTGCCAATCTGATGTCATAAGAAATTTCTGTACTTCTTCAAAATTATCTGTGATGATATCGATTCCTTTTCCCTTTGTTTTATGACGAATGCAGTAAAATACGTCAATTTTTACTTTCTGTAGGATCGTATCCAATGTTTTGTCATCTGCTGTTAGAATTGTTTCAACAATGCTTTTCTTTTCCATCTTTGTATTCTCCTTTTATTTTAAATATGACGGAATTTATGAAAAAAGTTTTTCACATATAAAAAAACTCTGCGGCAAAACCTATATTGTCTTACAACAGAGTTTCTCGCTTATGATACAGTTAATGTATAGTCCATTGAAGCCCCGCTTCCATTTCCAAAAGCAAAGCGAATTATTTTATCATTGACTTTTTCATTTGTAAAATCATGAATTATTTCTCCGTTTTTATAATGATAGCTCCCCAAAGGACGATCCTTTGGATCAAAAATTACAATACATCCATAGTCTTTTGGTTTTGTCTTCAATATCTTTTCAAGAAATTCGGATACTGTACATTTTTTGCAAAAATGGGCTATATATCTGTTAGGAGCTGCTTGATTAAACTCAAATGGTTTATTATTCATTCCTTGCCTCTTCTTCGTTGACAACGATCTCTTTTTCTTTTTCGTCATAGCTTGTTAATCTGCTCATTTTCTTTCTCCTTTATGGATCAATGATTGTTAATGTTTTATTTTTCATATCCTTCTTTAGCATATAGTCATGGTCATATTCCATTTTATTCAATAATTTCTTTATTTCTTTTTCTGATAGCTTCTTCTTATCATGTAAGATCTGATATCCATGCTGATATAAGATCTGTGCATTTTCGTATTCTCTTGAGCCGATTTTGATTCTTGCTATTTGCACAGTTTTAGACTTATGATTCGCCTGTAATACAATTTTTCTTTCTGAAATGAAAATAGAATCAACAAATTGATATTCATCTGAATCTTTTTTATCCTTTTCTTCAGAGTAATTGTATTCATTTAACTGCGACAAAAATTGCTTGATAAGATTATCTGAAAGAGTTTCTTGCTTGTATACAAATGTATAATTTTCTTTGTAACACTTCTCAATCTCATTCTTTGAAACAATATTGTCTTTTATTTGGCCAATGATAGCAACAACGATAATAATTCCAAGTAGTACTTTGTAAGGAGTCTCAATTCTCATTCTTGTTCCTCCTTTTGCAAAATCAAGTCAATGTCCTCAATCCTCTTCAAAAGACGTCTCTTTTCCTCTTTCAGAGCCCAAAAATCAATATCATCTTCTACAAGATCAATCTCATATTCTTCTGTTGGATGTTCCAGAGCAGCTTCATAAAGATTTTTGTTTACATTATGCAGCAGAATCTCACTACCTTCTTCAACTCCACTTTCCCAATGAGCTGCACTTCCACCACTGCATGGATTTCCATGAACATAAACAACATCTCTTCCTGGTTTTCCACCGCTATCGCGTCCGTAGGCATGACTTAGAACTTTTCCAAAAAGCATCACATCTGCTTGTTCTTCACACATATATTCTTTGACATGGATTCGAACGGTAACTTTTTCATTGATATCAATGTCTGAATAGCCATAAATCTCTCTCATAACGATTCTTGCAGCATCCAGATTTTCTTTATTGATCGTCCAGCATTTTTTACGAGTATCCCATCTGGCATCAGAAAATCGTTTGATCCTTTTGACAAAATCCATGTTATATGGTGTAAACAGTATTGCTTTTTCATCTTTGATCTTTACCTGAATCTCTTTGCTCATTTGTAACTCCTTTCAATTCAATATCTTCTAGTTCTATCCCATCCAAAAGCAGCAACCTGCCGCGATATTCTTTGATCTTGTATGGTCCTAATTCTTCTTTTGTCATGAAACGATGGCCAAATCGCTGTTTCATATTTTTCCAAACAATCCAGGGAACCCGATAAAAGAATCTCATCTCCAGACTTACCATAACAAAGCATAAGGCATTTAGTTTTTGATGTTCGTCTAAGAGTTTTGTCTGTACTTCTGTTACAACAGATTGCTGGATTCGATCTTTGATCGTTGATTTTGCCTCAAAAATAATACATTGCCCGTTACATAAAACACCTTTGAAATCCGGCTGTGCTTTTTTCATATAGAATCCAGTCACTCTTCCATCTTTACGGACTTCAATTGTTTTAAATGGTTCTGGCGTTTTTAAAATGCATGCGATTCCCCTTTTTCGATAAAAGGAAAGACTGATCTCGATCAGTTCTTCAAAATTATCGCCATTGACTTTGTTGTTTACGCAATACATAACAGCACCCAGCTTCCAACTCCATCTTTCGTCCATTCTTTACACTTCTGATCAATTTCTTCAATTGAAGTATCCGAAGGGAAATTTACTACTTCTGCTCTTCGATAAGGAGCTTTTTCATATTTTGCATGCATCATGATGTATACTTTGGAACACAATTCAAACGGATCGGAATATGTAATTTCTTTTTTCTTTTTTAAAGGTCTTCGGATAATTCCTTCTCCAACTTTTTTTGTTGCAGTTTTTAATTCCTCTTCTAATTTTTCACGATCACATTTTGGGCATGTCATTTTTCCTTCTTTGATGACCATTAAATGTCTGCATTTTGGACAGATCTTTAATCCTGTTGTAATTTTTTCCATCATTCTCTTCTCCTTTATTTCCTTTCATTTAAATCGATATATAATTCTCGTTCAAACGAATCTGCTTCTATATTCATTGTGTCATTTGGAATCATTCGATATTGAGATGGAACCTTTTTTAATTTATTGATGATTGTTTTAATATTTGGGACAACTTCGCTTGAATTAATAATTCTGTAGACTTTCCCGTCAAATTTAATGAAATATGGACAATCGATATGATCATCTATCATTGCTTCTTCTGAAACACCTGCATCATCGGTTCAAAATCGTTTAAATTCTTTACCAGAATTTTCTAACTGATCTAATAGCAGATTGATCATCATTTCTCTATTTGTGAGCATTCATTTTCTCCTATAATTATTTTTCTGATTATGAACTGCCCCTCCCATGCGGTACATAATTCCTATGGAAGGAGTTTCCAGTAGTCGTGACAGTTACCCATCTCTGACGAAATGTTTCAAAAAAACACCTCGCTGTCCGTACCAACTGAGGCTGGCTCACGCAGCCCCTATCTCTTTTACGAGAATACTTGAATGACTTTCATATTCTGCAGGAAAGAAAAGTCCGTGATCTTTGAAAAGATCTCTGGAAACTTCTTTCTTAAGATATTTCCTGCTCCGATCAGATCTGCATTGAATAGATTCCCTTCCTTATTCTGATAGAGTCCACGTTCGACTCTCGTTCCGGAAAACTTTGCCCTTTCATCATCCACGCCATACGTTGGAATATGATCCCCTGCAGTCAGATCCGCTTTTGACGTATAGCTTTCTTCCTGACTGATCACTTCGATCCCAACACGCTCTGCCTTGTACTCGATCATCTTTCGTAACTGATAGAATGGCATCTGGACAAAGGACTGTGTATTCTTTCCAAGCTCAACACTCTGTTTCCATCGCTCATTGACTCCGATCACGATCGTAGTGATCCCGTGAGACATACATTCCTGAACGATCCTGGAACTGATCTTGTGCATCGCATCGTGGAAGAACAGATCTCTCTTCTGATGCAATCTTCGGATCTGTTTTGTGTTCAACAATCCCATCTTTGCTGCTTCTTTCGGGTCATGTCCTTTCATTGCGATCGACCGAAGCCTTGCAAGCTGTTTGTTATACCACTGATTCTTCTCTTTGAGCACACCGCCTTTGTACAGCCAGCAATCTCCCTTGCTACTCACGATGGCTGCGATGTTCTCAACACCAAGATCAATGGCACAGGCCCCGGATCCCTTCACTTTTTCTTCCGGATCTGGACATTCAAACGTGCAGACCAATAACAGATCTCCGTAATATGGTTTTACTTTGACTTCCTTTAATCGTCCTTCCGGTCGATACGGTAGATGGAACGTTTCGTTTGTAAGAGCGAACCGCAGGATATCTCCTTCTTTGATCTTGCATCCCTGATTGGAAAAAGTGATCGTGGAGATCGAACGCTTCTTTTTATAATGTGGCATTTTCGGTTTTCCCAGATACTTTTCCGGATGTTTCTTATACTCTCTCAAAGAAGCTAACCAGCTGCGGAAATCATGGACCGCTGCTTTCTGACATTCTTCTGCCGTTTGGGATGGAAGTCCTGCAAAGAAGTCAGGATTATCCATCACGCGCATCATCCGTTCCAGAAACTTATAACTCAGAACAGATTTCGGACGTTTCAAGTGTGGACACAGTTCTAATGTCTCTTCGATCTCACGCTGTACTTCCAGCTCATTCTCTGTCAGATGTTCTTTCTTTCTGGACGTGAAGTTCTGACGGATCCGGAACAATGTCGCATTATAGAGATTGTTTGATAAGTGCATATGATGATCCAGATATTCATATAATCCGGGATCTTTCTTCTGTTTTAATACAGTTCTTACCACTCGATATATCATTCCCCGTTATTTTTCCTTTCTTAAGTCTTACATCTTAAATATGATAGATTTTCTGAAAGATATTTTTCACATATAAGATTCTCACACTTCAAAGGAAGACCGTATTCATCCCCGTCCAACTTTCATTATGGACGGGGTATTCTGCTTAGATAAATCGCATTCTTGCATTCTTACATGAAAATCTAAAGTATTTGTTTTTTTAATCCCTTCATATGCCATATACTGGATATATTGATCAATGATATTTTCCTGGATTTCATTAAATAATTTTGCATCCATACTCCTATACTGTGTTCTTAGATAAGAAAATATGATTTCGACTTTTCTAATGTCAGATGATATAGATAATGATTCTATTCCAATTGTAAATCTTACATTGCTTGGATATAGAATTACTTTGATCTTTCCATCACCTTGTTCTTCAAAATTGAAAATTGTTTGATAAATTCCAATAGCGATCATTTCCTTTGTGATCAGAAAAGGATCTTTTAGATCTGGTTTAGAATATGAATATCTGCAATCATAATTTAACAACTCTGCTTCGTCATCATCAAATCTATCAACATAGTCATATTCGCTCTCAGGATGAACCACTTTAGACTCAATAAGATTCTTATTTTTTAGTCCGATCGCATATGGATACCCATCTAATTCTGCGATTGCGTTTCCAAGCAGATTCTCAATGACCCATTTCTGCTGAGGCCCTGCTTTTTCAAACATATCAGAATTGTATACTGTTTTTTGCATTTCTTTTAACATTCTGACAATTTTTTTCCTTTTCATAAATTTTCTCCTTTAAAATTTCACACGATTTGAAAGACGATGCTTTAAAACAGACCATCCTGCTTCATGACTTGTTTGGATGAATAATGAGATAGTATCACTTTCTCCATCCAACTCATTGTATTTTACTCGTGCTTCTGTATGATCAGATGTAATAAAACATTCTTTTTCATCTTTCTCTGAATTGTAAGAAAGTACACGATATCGAGGATATCCTTCTTCTTTTATTGCTTCAACATAGTATGGAATATCAATGTCAGGTAAAATACCGGAAAGCTTTGATGCGAGTGTCGTATAGGCAATATCATAAGCTTCTTCCAAGTTTTCTGCTTTGACGTTAAAATTACCAAAACAAGCTTTATCATTGATATAAAGTTTAAAACAATACTCAATTAATGGAATACTTCTTTTCGTTACACCCCATTTGCACAACTTTTCACTCAATTCATTGTACAATTTAGGTCTTGTCTGTTTATCGATATGATAACTAAGACATAATTCGATACTATCGATCATATCATCGATAAGATAGCGGCTATTCTGTTCTATGAAATTGTTAGTATTTGTCATAATTTTTCTCCTTTAAATTCTAATCTAAAAATGAAGTTCCACGAACCACATAATAAAAAGTGGCAAGTGGACTTCTACTATTAATTACTTATTTTCTCTTATTCTCCATAGCATTTTAGCTCTGACCAATCTGCTTTGCTGCATGTTTTGATCAGCAGATAAACAACAGTATCATTTTTTTCTTTTTTTTCAGCGTTAACTAATTGTTCATATTTTTGTGAAGCTGTAGTATATTCATACATTGTAAAAGAACTTCTATGATAGTTTTTATCAATGGAAAGAACACTATATCTTGGATACCCTTCCTCTTCAATGACTTCTACATAATATGGAATATCAACATCAGGAAGTGCCGCAGACAGATTATTCGAAACAATAGAATATGCTTTGTTGTAAGCTTTTTCTAAACTTTCTGCTTTAATAGAAATATATCCATTACAAGTTTTATCGTTGATAATAATCTTAAAACAATATTCAATCAACGATGCTACTTGTGTTGAAATACCCCATTTGAAGCACTGATGTCCCAACTTATTATATAATCTAGTCTGAGCGTTTTCATCAGTTTCTGTATTCGTACATTCTTCAAAGATTTTGATCATATCGCTAAGATACTTTTTCGTATCATTTTCATCAAGCCTTGCAAAAGGATTTTTATCTTCATTTTTTTTCCAACCAAAAATATAGGATGGAGAAAATCCACTGATTCTTGCAAGATCTTGTATTACGCTTGATGGAACAAGATCTCCGTTTTCATAATCAGATAATCTTTTTTCATCAATGTCTAATTCTTCTGCAAGCTCTGCCTGAGTCATTCCAAGCTTACCTCTGATTTCTTTCATTCGATTTCCAATAGTCATAATTCTTCTCCTTTTTTTTAAATATAGTTTACCTTTTAATCCGGATCATCGGATCCATCATAGTCAAGATATTCAGAAAATGACTGAATTGACATTTCCCTGATCTTCTGTCTTTCAGCTTCTGAAAGTTTTATAGATGGATCCATGATTCTTCGAATCTCACAGTTTTTCAATGAATCTTGACTCGTAATCTTTTTATTTTGATCCATAATTCTTCTCCTTTTTAAAATTCAACCACACAAAATGGAATATAGGTACATACATTTCCTTTAGATCGAAGCCATTCACAGGTTTCATCTACAAGATAATCTGTATCAGCATATTCTGTTTTCCGTTTTAGAGCTTGGATGTGATCTAATATGGATGCATAATCGAAATCAGATCCAGTAACCTGAATAACGATCTGTACATAATCCCCATTTCCGTCCACATTAAGTTCGTTAAAGCTAAAAATTTCTGTTTTCATAAGTTTTTCTCCTTTAAATATGATAATTTTTCTGAATACAATTTTTCATATATAAAAAATTATCCAATATGTTCGCAATATCCAACGAGATATCGAACAGGAAGTTTTTCTTTCTGTTTCAGATTTTCCTGACAAATTTCGTCTGAAAGCTTCTGGATATTATTCTGCTGACTGAACCCACGGGCAAGCCCATGGGTTTCTACTGATGGAATTCTAGTACCAACGTACATCTTACGAACAAAGTTCATAGACTTTGGCTGACACATCTGCTCCGGAGCAGTAAATACGGACATGCAGCCCAACGGCCACAATTGTTCAAATAAATTGAACGGTCGCGTATTCTCAAGATACTTTCTATCTCAAAGGACACACAGTCGGATGCCCTGCCCTATCTTATATTTTAAGCGGCAACACGGATGCCAGAATTCATAATGCGTTTCTTCAAACGAATGATCTCTTCGATCAATTCATGTTCTTTGTTTAACTGAATTTCAAAAATTGCAAGGCATTTCTGCCGGTCAATGGTCTTTGTGATCAGGTCGATACAATACAACAGGAAGGAGGAATACCAGTCCCGTTGTACTTTCGTTCCATCCTTTAGATTGTACATTCTCTGTGATAGTTTCTTCTTGATGTAGTCATCTGCGGTATGGTCATACTGACTAGCCCGGTAATCCGGTGGAACCTCGATATAGGTTCCGCCAGTCGATTCAAATAATTGCTGTACCTTTGCCTGAAAATATCCTGGACAGCGGTTCTTGATGGAACGGCCAAAGCGTTTCTTCCGTTTCGGCTTTCCATTCTTATCCATTGGATCTTCTGGATTTGCCCGTTTCTGTAATTTTTTCGCATTCTTTGCTTCTGTGACAAAGACATCACCAAGACTCCGCATCTTATGGACCTGTTCATGGATCGCAAGTTTCCGGTTTTCTGCAGATACACGACACAATTCCCGATATCTTAACTGTAACTTCTGGTATCGTTTCGATTTGGTCCAGGCTTTCTTTCCTTTTCGGATCGTGCCATCCGCATTGTAATTGTCTGGATTCATGGCTCTTCTGGAACGATCCATTGCCCGTTGGACCAGACGTTGTTGACGCTCCACACACCGGATCGAATTGCCACGCTCTGCAAGGTTTTCCAGTCCAACGACATGATCAGAAGTATACGCGATGGTCTGTGTCCCGATATCACATCCTACGATCCCATCTCCACAGAGACGTTTGATCACTCCGTCTTTTGTTCTTTTTGGGAATGGAAACCCTTCTACTGTCAGATGCAGATACACCCGGAGCTTTCCGCGGATCGTTTTACATACGATCGAAGCATAGCAGGGGCGATAAGTACTAACGATCTCTCCATGTTGCATTCGGTCAATGGCATAAGCATCATGAAAGCCCGGATTTTTTAGATAAGCTTCCACCGCTTCCAGTTCATCCATCAGCCAGAAATCTTTTTCCTTTCGCTTTACTGGAAAAGTCAGTTTTCCATAATGGAATCCTAAGGATCCATTTTTCATAGAACCAACGATTCCACGATGGATCTGCTTTGCTCGTAGTTCTGGAAGATCTCCACGTTTCTTAAAATGAAGTCTGTCTCCATCCGAATACAGAACCTTTGATACGGCAGTCCAGATATCTTCTGCACGGGAAAGAGCAAAAATACTCGGTTGTTGATATTTTAAACGCAGAGTCTTCATTGTATTTCTGCAGTACTCCCATGTAACATGATATGATTTCTGCATTTCATTCATCAGATTACTGATCGTTCGTAGATCTTTCTGCAGATCTTTTAGATGTTGTTTCTGCACATTTGATAGTTTCTTGATCTGCTGTAGATTTTTGATACTTTTGCTGATCTTCCCGTAACTTTTTCGTAAGCCACGGTATTTCTTTGTTCGCAGTAACTGATCCAGATGTCGTTTCATGATCCCCAGCAGCTCATTTCCACACTGACGGAGCAGATCTGCCTGATGGAACAGATGTCGTTTCTCATCTTCCGGAAGGTCTGCTTCCAGAACGATCACGTGTCTAGGAGAAGTTTTATGATATTCTCGCAGACATTTTTCATATTCTGTTATCTGATGTTTCTTTCGTCTTGCCATGGCTTCTCCTTTCTGATTATTGTCTCCTTATGATAAATATGAGATATCTGTACAGGAAATTTTTTCATATATAAGAAAATGAGACTTCCTTCTTTTTTAAATTTTGAATTCATCCAGGAGGCAAGCCACTGGGTTTTCGCCCGTATATTTTATAACAAATTCTCCACTGATCCAACTCATTAATTTTTTCTCCTTTTCTTTTAAATTATATTTTCATTTGAAATTACACTACTCTCAAACCCTTGAAAGCATAGTATTTAGTTTTTCTCCTTTCTCTAAATCGTCATTATTTGTTTACATGTTAAATATGAGTGATGGAAGATTTTATAAAAAATACTTGCAGTTCGAACATACTTTCTGTATAATACAAAAGAAGCATAAATTGAATTTGCATGGACGGTTTCTACAACTCTTGGTTTTGTTTGATATATATTTTGTAGAAGCCAAAAAAGAAAAAAGAGTCCCAATCGGACTCTCTTTTTTTACTCTTTTTCGAGTGTCTCATGTAAGAAAATACGATGAGCATAGTTTTTAATATCTTCATGAACACTTTCAATATTACTCTTATCAGAAATATGGTCCGGATCTGTTCGTTTTACAAAATTCAGAATGATTTCCTGAGCTTCGTAATCAGAAATATTTTCTTCAACAGTTAAGAAACGAATTGCATCACAGTTTTTCGAAATTCTTTTCTGCTTTTCTAATTTTGCATTTTCAGAACATCCATAAACCAAGCCATATTTTGTGAATTGAGGATAATCTTTTGCAAAATGATAACCATTACATCCATCATAGATATAGGTATTATAGTAGCTGATAGCATTTTCAATGCCATCAACAATGAACTTTTCTATCAAATCTCTTTTTTGATCTTTTACACAGTCATCTTTCCCATAAATAGGATGCATATCCCAACGAATCTTGCACATCGCTTCTGAGTAAATCTCCAAAGATCGGTCTTCTTCATTTAATGAAAACACATCTTTTAATATCGGATATTTTTTCAAAAGATCCTTCATTTTCATGAGATCGATCGCTGATATTTCATCATTATCCAAAACATGCATTACAAAAGGTTCATCAGAAATGCATTGTAAAACTTCTTCTGGAAATTCTGTCCATTTAGGATATTTAGATGCGTTTTTATCAGCGTTACATAAAGCTCGATTAAGTAGAACATCTTCTGCTTCTATTTCATTATTCCTGTTACGCATAAGCTCAAAGCACACGTATCCGTTTTCTCTATGGAACAGTTTTATAATTTTTCTTCCAAGTTCTGGATCACATTCTTCTTTAGAAAGCACTTTCCACGGATTGATCCAAATAGACTCATGAAGAAAATCCCATTCATATTTAGAACAATCTTCCATACTTGCTGCACCAATAGATTCTCTTTCCTTTAAATGTTCAACTTCTTCTCCTCTTTTTAATCTTAGGAATTCTTCTGCAACATCCAATAAATGCTGATCACATTCACAAAAACCGTCATTGCAGTAAATACATTCCTTGTCACATGTCACCTGAATCTGATTCATAATTTTTTCTCCTTTTTCTTAGATCATAGCTCTTAATTCATTCACGACTTCGTTTAAAATCGATACATCTCCATCAATAATGTAACGAGAATTAATATCGATTCCTCGATTGAAATTTTCTGGAATATCGATTTCTCCTGCCCATTTTTCATTTTCTTTCGAAAACCAATCTTCATAGGTATAATACTGAACTGTATTTGCGATCATAAATACAACTCGATCTTCTCCAAAATCATCAAGAAGCTCTTTTACAGCTTGTTTTAAATTGGTTGTTCTATTCCGATCAAGGATATATTCGATCGCTGTTTTGCATGCCAGATTCCATTGTTTCGAATCAAGATAAAGATCTATACTCAGTTCTTTCCTTGCATCAGCCAATGTTCCTTTGTAAACAGGAAAATACTTTTTATTGTTATTCATAACTTTTCTCCTTTTACAAAGCTTTACCGACAACAACCGACAACATATTTTTTACTTCCTGGAAAGATTGAATTAGAAACAGCAAGAATTTCGGCATCATCTTTTGTTAAAAGATCAAACAAAGTGTTTTTTGCTTCTGGAAATGGCATCCCATGATCCATTAACATCTGACCGGCACAAGCTATCTTCTTTCTTAGAACATAACCTACATGGAAATAAAAATTCTCCACAAAATCTTCAAAAGAAATGTTCGAATTCTGTGTTTCTACATATTTTTCATGCATCTCATTTTTGATTTCAATGATCAGATCTTTGAATACTTCTGCTTCTTTTACTTCTAAGATATTTTCTTTGCTCATAATAATTTCTCCTTTTCTCTGTATCGTCATTTGTGTTACATACCAAATATGAAAGATAAAAGATATGATAAAATTACATACAAAAAAAGATAGATAAGAGAACTCATCTACCTCTTTTGTTGATTCATAAATATTTTGTAAAATTACACTACTCTTGACTCAAACTGATCTTATAATGGCACATAGCAGGCTCTCTGATATAATGGAACATCTTCTCTGCGTTCTTCCTGAGTGATTGGCTTTTTTACACATAACTCTTCATTTGGACAAACGATCTTCTGTTCCCCATTGATTCCTGCAAATCTGCAATTTTTACATGATACATTCATGTTAATTCTCCTTTTTTCTCTATTCTTCATTTTTTTTCATACCAAATATGAGAGATGAAAAAGAAGATGATTATTTTTTGTTTGCTTTTAAGTAATTTGCTTCTACTTCTTTCCAATGCTCTACTAGTTCTTTGAATTTATCTTCAACATCATCTGCATATTCACATTCAAAAGTGGTATCTTCATCCTTTCCATAGATCGGGCCTCTTGCAAGAGACACTTCTACCTTGCCATGAAACTTCTGATCGGTTGTATAATAATTTACTGATCCATAATAGTCATCATAGAAGAGAGCATTTTTGGCATTTCCATATCTTTCTTTGATCGCTTTTTCCGAATATGGCATTGGCTGAGACATTTCTTTGATCATTCGAAATAAGCTAAGTCCGATAGTAATTCCAACGATCAGCTTTAACGAGCCTTCTGGATATGCTCCTGTGATCAATAAATACATAAAGTAAATTTCAAAGATCAGCATAAAGACTTTCATTGTCTTCATAACTGTTACTTGTGCACTTCGACTCATAAATATGTTAGCAGAGGAGAGAATTACTCCCCTGCTTCTCCTTTCTTAAGATAAAATGATATTTGTAAGAATGTTGCTGCAAAAAAGCTGATAATAGCACCAATCGTAAATGCTTTTAAATTGTCATAGGTCGCTTGATTATTGATCACTTGAAACAAAATTTTTGAATAATACCCACTAATGAAAATTAAGAACAATATTCTTACGAATTTCATGAAAACATCCTTTCTTATTTTGATACAATACGTTTTCTTGCAAGATCGATCGGAATAACGATCATAGATAATACAATGATCACTAACCACTGCATTCCATTTAATGGAGCAAGTCCTAATAATCCATATAAAAGCTGTGCAATGATCACTGCACCTGCTAAGATTCCCAAAGCGATCGCAGGGAATAATTTATTTTTTGTGATTCCTTTCAATAAATTAGCTCCTTCAACACGTACACAGAATCCGTTCATTACAGCCATAAAACATAATAAGACAAAACGTGCGGTTAGCTGTTCTACTTCTCCATGGAACATGGTTGCACATGGAAACATTAAAATAATGTAAGCAAGGATGAAAGATGTTGTTGCCGTTCCAATTCTTAATTTTGATTGTTTATCAAATAATCCGGTTCCTTTTACAAATGGTTTTTCTTTCATGTACTCTTCTTTTTCTGGTTCAGATCCAAAACTTAAGGAGTTTAAAGAATCCATGATGATATTAATGATCAGAATCAGTGCTGATGTCAAAAAGGCTCCTGTACTAAAGAATGGGAATACCAGATTCAGCAGTAACAAGGAAATATTGATCGGTAACTGAAAATCAAGGAACATATTAATGTTATGCATAAATGTTCTTCCTAATTTAATGCCACGAATGATCGATGTAAAGTTATCATCTGTTAAAATGATATCTCCAGCTGCTTTTGCAACATCTGTTCCGGAATTCATAGCAAATCCAACATCTGCTCTTGCTAATGCAGGAGAATCATTGGTTCCGTCTCCAGTCATTGCAACAGACATTCCTGTTTCCTGTGCTAAAGTAACTAATCGAAGCTTTGTGCTTGGAGCACATCGTGCGATCACTTTTAGTCTTGGGAGAATATCTTTGATCTTATCATCTTTCATTTCAGAAAATTCCTGATCTGTTAATGCAATATCTCCATCTTCATAAATACCAGCTTCTCTTGCGATCGCAATAGCTGTTTCTAATGCATCTCCTGTCATTTCAATGACCTGAATACCAGCTTCTTTTGCTGTCTGAACAGCTTCTTTTACACCTTCTCTTAAAGGATCTCTGACTCCAACAAAGCCTTCAAACACCATATCATCTGGTAAAATATCTTTTTCAAGCTGACCATTTTTTCTTGCAAAAGCAACACAGCGAATTGCTTTATGATTGGCTTCTGATAACTGCTGTTGAATTTCTGATCTTCTGATCACATCCAAATCCATGATATCTCCGCCAACTGGATCGATATATTTGGTACAGTGTTCTAAGATTCTTTCTGGAGCCCCTTTATAATAAGAAAAAACAACATCATTTTCTTTGACTGAGACACCAGAAAATTTTAATTTACTGCTAAATGGCTGTCTGGCAACAATTTCTTTCTTCATTGCTTCATCGTAAACTTTCATCTTATCTTTTAATAAAAGAATAGATAACATAGCTCGATCAATAGAATTTCCACCAGTGATATTCCCGTCTTTATCGAAAACAGCCTCATTGTTTAAAACAAGATTTTCCTGAAAGGCATCTCCAGAAATGATCTCTGGAGTCATAATTCCAGTTGTTAATGTTCCAGTTTTATCAGTACAAACAAGATTTAAATATGCCATTTCTGGGATCTTATTTGGATTGACTGCAAGAATATTTGCTTTTTCCATATTCACAACATTCTGCTGAGTTACTAATTTGACGATCATTGGTAATCCTTCTGGAACTGCAGCAACGATGATCGTTAAAGCAACACTTGCTTTTTCAACAATATCTTTAAAGATCATCATCCATTCCTGGTTCTGATATCCACCACCAATGACTTCAATTACAACCATTAATGCAAATGCTACAAATGCAGCAATGGATCCCCAGCGAGTAATGAAATCACTTAATTTATTTAATGCGATCGTTAGTGCTGTTTCTGGAGCTTCTAATGTTTGAGAATCAACCAGCGTTTTTCCATTTACTGTGTCAATTCCCACTGTCGTGACGATCATTTTTCCACTGCCTTCCATCACAGTTGTTCCTGCAAATAAGCAGTTTTCGTTGTTATAAGAATCTGATGTGATCTTTTCTGGAATATAACCTTTGATCGGCTTTTTATGGATCTCAATGGTTTCTCCATTGATCGCAGCATTACTAACTGATACTTCGCCATCTACGATATATCCATCTGCGTAAATATCCTGTCCTAATTCGATACAGACAAGATCACCAACCACGATATCATCTTTATTGATTGTCTGAACCTTTCCGTCACGAATAACATTGCAATATTTTAAAGATGATTTTTCCTTTAATTTTCGGTTCGCTTCCTGAACGCCTTTTCCTGTTTTTACTCCAATAGCAGTAATGATTCCTAATACAACTGCAATCATAATTGGTTCTGAAAATGCGCCAAATCCAGTGATCGCTAAAAATAACTGGATCAGAGCCATGACCATTAACAAGATAACAATCTTATCAGAAAACAAAGCGTCCTTTACAAAATCTAAAGTTGTCTGTAATTCTGGCTCTGGCAATTTATTGGTTCCAAATTTTTCTCTTTGCGACTGCACTTCTGATGAGCACAGTCCCTGTTCTTTTTCCTGTTTCATAAAGATTCCTTCCTAATAATAAGTACAGTTTGATGCAATCTCATAATCTACATTGACCTTATGTATCGCATCATCCAATGACAATCCTCGCAGCATCCATTTCAAAACATTATTGTAGCTTGATGGATCATGAATTCCTTTTTCAATGGTCTCTTTCATTTCAGATAGGATCATATCTTCCAGATCTTCTTCTTTTAATCGAGAAAACCGATCGATTCCACCAACCTTCAACTGCATAAAATCTTTAAATTTATGATCTTTTTTTTGATAAAATCTTCGAATAGCAGCAGAACATTCCGGTTTGATTCCACGATCTTTTGCATCATATGTGTCAACTTCCTGGATCTTTTCTTCTTTCTTTCCAAGAACAGCATTGATCGCCAGATCATCTGCTTTTTCATTCCATCGATCTCCAGTATGTGCTTCCACATGATGAAATTGAATATCGATCATTCCTTTGAAAAAATTCATCTGATCACGATATGCCATTGTTTCTTTTTTCTTTGCTCTCCATACTCCGGTTGCCCAATATTCAATTCCTGTGTAATCATAACAGATATCAATCGAAGAGCATCCATATTCCAAAGCTTTATTTACTGCAAAGAGAGACGCTTCAATTTCTCCAGAAACATTGTTCATAGAAGCATTTTTACATCGTCCACTAAAATATTCTGGTTCTTTTGCATCTTCATAAAAGAACACAACACCATATCCGGCAGTATTGTTCGAGTAACTTCCATCTACATATGCGACAGCATGATTTTTCTTTTCCATGTCTTTTTCTCCTTTCGCTTTATTTTTTCTACATATCAAATATGAGAGATTTTGGAGAAAAAGTTTTTCATATATAAAAAAACGAGCAGATATCAATGTATCTACTCACTTCTTCTTTCTTCTTCATATATAAGAATTTAAAAGCAGATAAGAAATCCCTATCTGTTTTTCTTTCATTTCGGAGACTCGCGGCTTTAGTCATGAGTTAATTGACTAATTCTTGCTTTCAGGATAAAATGCGAGGATCCTCGGTTATTCAATATCCGAGTTGGTTGACTTATTAGATTTATGCCCATTACATTTGGAACACAATACCTGCAGATTCTGTTCAATACTTTTGCCACCTTTTGATACTGGAATAATATGATCGATATGTAATCCAACTTCATCAGGCATATATTTACCACAGATTTTGCAAGTATAATTATCACGTCTCATGATCCGCTCTCTTAATTCTCTGGTCATGAGCTTTCGTTGATTTTTTGAATGATATTGTTTTAATGTACAAGAATGACCTATTCTTCTTAATTTTTGATATCTAGTATTTAAATAATTAAAATTACAGGAAAAATTTAAGCATTCCGTTTTTACTGTATATGGTAATTTTTTGTAATTGACTTGTTTGTATCGTGTTTGATTACGCGTTGCAGCAAATTGATACATATGTTCATCATCGATGACGTCATTATACTGTTTCATTCGATAGTTTTTTAAGAATGATTTTTGTATTCTTATTTCACATTCGTTTCTCCATTTTTGCACTTTCTGATAATGTTTTTCTATTGCAGAAAAATATCCATTATTTAGATATTGATCGATTAGATCATTCATCTCAGGATTTCTTTTACCGCTTACATCAAAATTATGTACAAAATATGGATACTCAAATGGACATCTCAGAATATATCGAATGATATTTACCACAGTTAGAAGCAAGATAATGGAAACTGCAATAATTAAAATCCTGCTCGAATTCTGCTCGAATAGATGATTGAAATCATTTGTTATCTTATCTATTTCCATGAATTGTTTTTCCTTTCATATTAATTAATGATTACTCTTGTCATTATTACATTTCTGACAAAGCATCTGTAAATTGCTATCAATTGTTCTGCCGCCCTGAGACCATGGAATGATATGATCTCCCTGCATTTCATTATAGGCATATTCCTTATCAATTCCATTCTTTACACAACATGGACATTTATGACCCTGACGTTCATATGCTCTGCGTTTCTGTGCTTCTGAAAATGAACGAATGGAAAGGAATTTTTCATCATGTTTTGTGCGATCAGATAATATGTATGGAATGATACCTGCATTTTTCGTTACATCATCATCCATAAGAAGTCTCTGAACATCAGCTTCAAGCATATTGCTATTATATTGCTTATTATGATACTTATTATAAAGCAATCCCCATTCTTGCACATTGGTCATTCCTTTACGTGATTTTGGGAACAGCATTTTGGACCAATTGATAACCATTTGAAAATAAAGCCAAAGATCGTTTGCATCTGCATCATGCTGATGAATTGCCATATACATCTGTCCTGATTCCAGATTATCTCTGTCAGCAATCCATGATAATACCTTTTCAAGATAATCCTGTCTGATTGGATTCCCTTTGATATATCCATCTGCCATTTGTCCCGCAACGCAGTTTCTCTTTGAAAAATAGTTCTTTGCATCAGCAAGCCATGTTCCAGTATAGGTTGCATTTAAAAGTTCCTGTGGTGTAAGAGTTTCGCCTGCAATATTGATAATCTTAAACCATTCAAGCTTTTCTTCTTCTGTTCCTTCACAAATATAAACGGTCAGTTCATAATCGAGAATCTGGTCACGTTCCGTATCAGTAAGGTTCTGGAAAAACTTATCATTACCATTGATCTTGATAGGAAAGTCTTTGTTGACATACTGAGCAATGGAAATAGTACGCTGCTGTCCATCAAGCACCTCATATGTATCGTTTCCGGTCTTTGACCAGTACATAACATTAAGAGGTCTGCTTTTTCTGATAGAATCAATAACTAAGTCTCTCTGTTTGTCTTTATAAACGAACTCACGCTGATAAGCAGGTCGAATTGTAAGACGGTCATCATAACCGAACACTCCGCCGTCGCCGTCATCTTTGTAATTTTTTGTAAGGTCAGCTATTGTGACCTGAATCGGTGTTATTTTCATAATTAGTTAGTTCCTTTCTGAATATTATAATTTTCAACAGTATGTAAAACATCTAAAAATAAATCTTCCATATATAACTGACCTGAATAATCGTCAGCATATCCTAAATTAGTTTCAATATCTTCGTTTTCTTCAGGGTCTTTACAATTATAAATAGCTGTATATTTTGCAATTTCACAGCAAATATAACAAGCCACAATTTCATCTGAATTTTGAAAATACGGAATCAAATCAGACAAGGGTGTTTCGTCTTTGTGATAAGCTAATAAATTACTAATATGTTTATCCAATGCCATATCCTGTGTTTTATTTCTTAAACACCTTATTATTCGAGATTTACAAGATTCTGCTTCATCAGCATCAATATTACATCGTATATCATCAGGAATAGGTTTATTATTATAATATTCTATAGCTTTATACAGATATTTTGCGTTTTCATGAAACAACCTATTATCACTATCATTTGGATAACAAATTTTATTATTATGTCTAATTTTTGCTACTATATCAGTATAATAATCGACATATTTACTACTTCGTAAGTTTATCCTTTGTTGCTTTAATACTTCATTTTGGATTTCTTCTGTCAATGAACAAAAATCTCTGTATATTTCTCTACGATACGAAAATATAGGATTGTATTTATATGCTGCTACACAAAGTGGTAACAATAAAATGTCTGATTCGTGATTATTTTTATTGTATTTTTGAATAAATTGTATCGCCTTTGCATAAATATAATTTTGTCGTCTTAATTCATCTCGTTTATCTTGCCTTATTTCAAAGTCTTTCATTCTTTTGGCAAAATAAATTTGACTAAAACCAATAATCAATGCTATAACAACGCCTATTATTGACACAACTAAAGATACGATTTCCATAATCAAATGCCTACTTTCTTACGAATAAAAATGCGGTGATAAGTTGCTTGTACTCTTATTCCATTCTTTTCATAATAAGGATGTTTTTTGTCATCCATTACAATTACTGGACATTTTCCAAAAGTTGAACCTGTTCTACCATAAAGAGTCCCATCTTGTTTATACCCTATATAATCGCTATAATTTTTCCCAAAATTAAGTGTATTTTTATCGCTTGGTGCACTTATGGTTCCAACTATATCAAATTGCTCAGGACAATAACTATCCATAAATGTAATCGGTACGCCCATAATTCCATCATAATCACATGGGATTTCGTTTACTTTATTCACATTAATTCCTGGATAGTTATCATATGTCGGATATTCTTCCGGTGTATAATTCTTCCATAAAATCAGCTTTTCGTGACGCTTTTCTATATCAAGGTTTGTAAAAACAGATATAGCTGGTACTTTAGCATAATGATTTCCGTCATTCATTTTCTGAGTTTCTTTTTCATCCCATTTTTCATAAGTATCTGGGATACGGAAAACTAATGTTTTATTGGCTGTATATCCAAGCCACATCTCATTATTTTTTAATAACGGAAAAATTTCTTTGTATGTAATCGAATTGTTATTGCTCCAGATAATAAATTTCTTTTTATGTTCCATCAAAGTTGCCACATAAGAACGATAACAACTAAATGGTGGATTAGTAACAACAATATCGCACTCATCCAACAGATCCAGACATTCCTGATTCCTGAAATCTCCATTACCTTCTAATGGTGTTTTCACACCAACTTCAATATCATTATCGTCTCCACCTGTATATTCCATCTTATAGGTTGCTTCTTCCCTGTCATAATGAGTAGAGATCAGCTTCTTTAAACCAAGCTCTGCAAAGTTTAAATGAAAATACTTCCAAAATGCAGACCACGTTGGATCATCACAATTGCAAAATACAATCTTATCTTTGAAATGCTTTTTATAATGCATCAGTTCTTTTGCTACGTCAGTTAACTGTGTATAAAATTCATCATTTTTCGCATTTTTCGCTTTGTGTAAATTCGTATTTTTAACCATTTTCTTTTTCTCCTTGTATATTTGTTCTCATTTCAAATATGCAAGATTTGAGAAAAAAAGTGGTTCCTATAAAAAATGAGCAGATTACAGCACATCTACTTATCTTTCTATATTTTTCTTATAGTGTTGTTTCTCCATTTGGCAAAATGAATTCAAAATGTCCATCGGATGGATTTTGAGATCCTAATCTTATATTTTCAAGATTCATTTTTTCAAAAAGTTGTTTGGCCCTTTCTTTATCTTCTGGCGTCCAATTTTTAATCTCATCCATACACTGCTGCAAAAACTCTAATGATTCTTTCTGGTCCATACTGATCACTCCTTTTTTCGATTCTTGTCATTTTGGTAGAACAATGTTCGAATCAGACTTCGTTTTAGAAGTTCTTTTTCTTCTTTTGGAATATCTATGTATTCTGGACGTTTTACCACTTTCTTGTGTTTGTATTCCGCATCTACGTTAACAAAAATGATTCCAACATGTTTCGGAACCTGTTCTTTCCATTCTTCTAATGACTGCTGCATGTATAGTTCTCTAGACAAAACCAAGTAATTGTAATTTCCATACCATGACTTTGCAGCTTTGCTATGAAAATCATTCATGCTAACCTTGATCTCATAGCATCGAAAAATATCTTTTCGAGGATCATAGCTCATGAAATCTACAAGTTCTCTTTTCTGCTTCTTTCTTTGAATAGTCACCTCTGTTGTTCCATATTCTTTTGCAAGAGATGGATTAGCGCCAAAAAGATCCTGATATAGTACATTTTCAATGATGATAGTTTCTGATCGTTTCATTATTTCCTCCACCAATTCTTATAGTTTTGTTTTTTGCTTTCTAATACAAATATGAGGGATTTGATTTTTCCGCTTTTTCACATATAAAAAACAGACAAGATCAATTCCTGTCTGTTCTCCCAAATTATGCTGCAACAACACTTTTCTGATTCATTTCATACCCCTTCCATTCGACATAAGCCATGACAAGTTTATAAACAAACTCATTTCTGCTGCCATCCTGGTTACGATATTTTTCAATCAGTTCATTTCCATTCATGCAAAGTCCACCAAAATAATGTTCGGTATTTTCTGCAATCCCAAACTGGCACATGTAATTCCAATAATCAGTGAAAATAGATTTTAAAGGACCGGATGGACCGATTTCTAATGCTTTGATCAACTGAACTGCATAATAAGCATCATCTTCTCTTGCATATTGGATCAAAAAATCATCTTTTTGATTTTCATAGTTATTGGAATATTTTAAAAATGTAACTGTCAGGTTCATATAATCCTGAAATAAATGAAATGGTAAACTATTTGTTGCGAATTGAATTGTTGCCATAGCAAAACCTCCTTTTTCTCTCTTCGTCATATGTTTTTATATGATAAATATGAGAGATGACAGGAAAAATAAAAAAACAGAGAAGAATTGAACCTTCCCTGCTTTGATTTGTAGTTTTGTATTTTGTTTTCTTATGACAGATATTTCTTGAACTCTTCTTCCGTCATATTTGCTTCTTCAGCTGCATCTGTGATAGAAAGTCGATTTTTTTTAACAAGTGCAACTAAAGTTTCAATAGTTCCTTTGTTAAATCCCTTATCAAAACCTTTAATTTCAGCTCTCTCTGCAATTGTCTGTGATAAATTACACATAGTCTCCACTTCCTTTCTGATTTCTGGAGTCCATACATTATATTCCTGATTCAGAATATCTTTCTTTTCTTGGAAAGGCACTTTTTCTGGATCGGCAAACAATGCACACAGGAATCTGTAAAATTTACTTTCATCTGCTTCCGGGACACAACTGTCATTAACTCCGATCATGATCAGATTAAAAATATCGATATCTCCCTTCCAATGATGGTTTCCAATGATATTATCATTGACCAGATGAATATGATTCATACAATTTTCTCCGGTATTCATACAGATCCAGATACTGTAGGTTCTCTTGATATCCTGATAGTTCGATTTTGAAAATTCGCGTTCTTTCTGTGAAGCAAGCACTCGGCAGTCATAAAAGATTGCTCGATTCAAAAGTGGATATGCGGTATTCTCATTTCGCTGAGCCTCCACATTGATGATAATCTTATTTTTTCCATCTTTTGTCAAAACATAAAATATAACATCAAATCGGATCAATCCCTCATATCTTTCTGAATTTTCTGTGTTGAAGCCAACGATCCTTTCTCCATTTACGGTCTTTTCCGCATTTGTTAATCCTGGTTCCACAGGGACAATACTGATGTATGGATCGCTCTCGATCAAAGGAATGACATCTTCTGGTTTCATTTTCTTATATTCATCTACCGTATTGGTCAGAATATGAGACAGAACCTCTTTGTTTCCAAGGATCCTTTTTGCAGCTTCATCGTACTGATTATTACCTTCAGTACTATCCATGGCATTATTTAGATCATTTCCCATTAGTTTCCCTTCCTTCTATATTATAATACATTTCTTGTGATCATACAACTAGAAGGAAGTCGTAGGGGTAAGATAGCATACAAAATACATGTCTAACATCTCCTTTCTCTCAATCGTCATTTAAGTTACATCTTAAATATGAAAGATGAAAGATTTTGTAATTATTCATCTACGTTTTCTGAGAGAATATAATACAACTGTTCTTCAATATCCTTCAAAGACAAAATCTCTTTTTTATATCGTTTGAGTTCAATAGAATACAGTATTTTTTCATATTCTTTCTCATTTTTGCAACGCTCACAAATCAGTTTCTTAAGTCGTTCAGAATACTCCATATGATACCTGTTCTGAAAGATCATTCCTCTCAAAATATTCAGATCAACATGAGGATTTTCTTCTAATACAATATCCAAAACATTACTTTCTTTTGTTTCTTTGTAAAGATCATCATACCATATATTGTTTTTGATATCGTAAACCAAGGAATCCATATTATAAAATACCGTATAAGGCAAATTCTTTAAGTAATCTTCTTCAGAACATTTGATGATATTTTTCTTGTATGCCCATGTGCTTTCAATTCTCCATAGATCAATTGTAAAGTCATCGCAGTTAATTTTATATCCGCCAAAAGAATTCTTTTTGGTATGATATTTTGCACAGATTTCATGAAACTGACCAACTTTTTTTGTGCTGATTACAAGATCAATATCTCTTACATTTTCAATATCACCTGTTTCCAAGAATTCTCTTAGAACTCCACCAATTAGATAAAGTTCTCCAATATTGTATAATTTCATAAATAGTTGATCTGCTATGGGATGATGATTCAAATATTCTTTTAAATTACTTCTTATTGATACTTCCATAAGAACATTCTCATTTTTTATTTAACTTTGCATTCATTGAATTAATAAAATCAGCTGCTTCTTTTAGGGCATTATTACCAGAATACACTCGAATACCATTTTCTTTTAACAGATTTTCTACAGCTTTAATACTACGACCCATCTGTTTACATTCTTTGCTTCCTTTTTCTTCGTATAAGTTAATAAAAATGACTTTTTCTGGGCGTTTATGAGAATCATCAACTACTTCTGCAATACTGTATACGCCCTTAATTCCATTTTTGATACCGTACACAGCATAATCTGATTCTTTTCTTTCCTTGACTTCTCGGAGTCTATCTTCTTCACCCCAATTCTTTACAATTGGATTATAATAATCACATTTAAGCATTTTCTGAAATTCGTCTCTCCATTTCCATCCAGAACATGTTCCGCCTAAAAATACTTTCATTTCTCTTCCTCCTTTGTGTTCTTCGGTTTCTGGTTATTCATTACACTGACATCAACAAAAGTTCCTGCTTTGTTTTCATAATATAGGTATGCAAATAAGGTATTAATCGCATTGTAGACCTCTTCTTCTGTTGGATGATGAAAATTCATTGCATGAAGGATGTTCGAGCATTCTTCTTCTGATAAAGTTGACCAATCCATACAATATGCAGGCATATGCAATGGGCCGTCTACATCAACTAACGCAATATTTAACATTTTACTCATGCGCACATTTCTCCTTTTCCTGTTGATTTTTTCTTTTTCTACAAATATGAGAGAATTTTTAAAATTTATTTTTCACATATAAGATTCTCACACTTCAAAGGAAGACCGCATTCATCCCCGTCCAACTTTCATTATGGACGGGGTATTCTGCTTAGATCAATAAAAAAGGACTCATCGTTCCTATAAAAGGAAAAAGATGAATCCCATAACTCCAACACTTAGAAAGCAAAATATGTCTCCACTGCTTTGTATTTCATTTCATTGATCGTCTCCTCGAATAACCTGTATCCTTGGATCTTGTAATAATCAAGAGGATTTTTTCCTAATCCCTGATAACGAGATACTTTTTGCAGATCTTCTACTTTCTGAATATGTTCTGTCCATTCAGAAATGATCGCATATGCCAGACATGATTTTAATCTCTGTGTGATCATACCTTCTTCATTGTCATTCTCAAGTGATCCTTTTAAGAAGTCTTTTAATTTTCTGGCAGCTTTCTTCTGTTCTACATCTTCTTTTGTGATATGAAGATCCTGTAAAGGTAATCTTTTTGCCAACTTGTCATAATCAAACGATTTGCACATCATGTCAATGATCTGATAAAACAGTCCTGCAACAGAAAACTGATTTAAAACTTTTGATTTTGCATCAATCACAGCTTCAAACTGAAGATTGTCGATCTTGTCATAATCAAACAGATTTTTTCGAATTCCATAGTAGTTCTGTTCAATTTTCTTCTGTGTTTTTAACACATGGTTTCGCATGGTCTTATTATTTAATTCTTCTGTTTCATTTTCTAAGATTTTAGAAGAAAGTTCACTGTTTCCATACTGTTTCATAAAATCATCTTCTAAGGAAACGAAGAACATGCTTTCCCCAGGATCTCCCTGTCTTCCAGCTCTACCGCGAAGCTGATCATCAATACGTCTGGCTTCATGCTTTCCACATCCAATTACATATAGGCCACCAAGATCAGCGACTCCATCTCCAAGTAAAATATCAGTTCCACGTCCTGCCATATTCGTTGCAACAGTGATCGCATCAATCTGTCCGGCTTTTGCAATGATCTCAGCTTCTTTTAAATGATTTTTTGCATTTAAAACTTCATGAGCAAGTCCTTCTTTTGTTAATAGATCACTGATTCGTTCAGACATCTGTACGCTTGTTGTACCGATCAAAACTGGTCGGTGCAATTCATGGATTTCTTTGACTCGTTCAATGATCGCATTTTCTTTTGCTTTCTTTGTAGCGTAAATCTGATCATTATGATCAACTCTGATCACAGGTTTGTTTGTAGGAATCCGTTCAACTTTTAAATGATAGATTTCTTTAAATTCTTTCCGATCTTTGTAAACAGTTCCACTCATACCAGCTTTCCTGTCATACAGATTAAAGAGACTCTGATAAGTGATCTTTGCAGCTGTTTTTGTCTGGTCCTGTACCTCAACGCCTTCTTTTGCTTCAATTGCTTCATGCAGGCCATCAGAATATCTACGATCCTGTAAGATACGTCCTGTAAACTCATCAACGATCTGGATCGTTCCACGATCGACAATGTAATCCTTATCTTTATGCATCAGTTCTTTTGCTTTGATCGCTGTTACAACATGATGCTGATATTTTACATTTTCCGGGGCAGAATAATTATCAATTCCAAAATATTTTTCAATCTTTGATACCCCATCCTCTGTTAAGATCACAGCTTTATCCTTTTCATTGATCAGATAATCTCCATCTTCATCCGGTAAGATTCCACTGATCGCATCGATCTTACTTAATTCTGTTTCTCCTGTTCCTCTGACTAATCTTTCAGCTAATACTTTTGCAGAGATAAATAACTGTTCGCCCTCTTCATTTTCATCCGAAATGATCAAAGGCGTTCTGGCTTCATCAATAAGAATGGAGTCCACTTCATCAATAATACAGTAATGTAATGCATTTTCAGATCTTAGCGTCTTTGTCCCTAAAAAACCTCTTAAATAATCAAATCCGATCTCTGTATTTGTTACATAAGTAACATCACAGGAATAAGCATTTCTTTTATCAATAGATGACATATCATTTAAAGAAACTCCAACAGATAATCCAAGGAATTCTAATACCTGTCCCATCCATTCCGCATCACGCTGTGCCAGATATTCATTGACCGTTACGATATGAACACCTTTTTCTTCTAATGCTCTGACATAAGCAGGAAAGATCGAAACCAGAGTTTTACCTTCTCCAGTTTTCATTTCTACGACTTTTCCATCATATAATGCTAAAGCTCCCATTAACTGTACTGGGAAAGCATCTAACCCGATCACACGTTTTGCAGCTTCTTTTACGACTGCAAAAGCTTCCAATTTAATATCTTTCACTGGCTTTTTACGAAATTCTTCTGTTTTTGCTTTTAATTCATCATCAGAAAGCTGAGAAATTTTTTTCTGCAGCTGTAAGATCTTATCGACTTCTGATTTTCTTTTCTGATTCATTGTTACTTTTCCCTCCTTAATACTTCTTCAAGTGTTGTATAAATTAAGTTCTTTTCTGGTTCCATTCGTGTTCCATCAGGTCTTGTACAATGAGCGTTTAGCATTGCTTCTTTGGAAACAGATATGAATTTTCCTTTTGTACAAAAAACTCCAAACAACTGATCATTTTTCTTTTCATTTCCTTGAACTCTGACAACGATCGCTCCGTTATTTTTCAATGCCTCCAGACAGATTTCGCCAAAATATGATTTCATGAATTTTACTTCTGATTCCGCAAACGCACCTGGCATATGGTAAACATCAACATCAGAATTCACATCATCCGTACAATTCAGAATTTTATCCTGATGAATCTGTAAAAGTTGATCTCTGAATTTTTTAGCCTCTTTGATTTCTTCCGAAGTGGCTTGCTCTACCAGTTTTTTTCGTTCTTTTTCCCGATCCTGCATATACAGATTTTCCGTATATCGAAAGATCAAAGGTTCCTGTCCCCATTCTCTCATACGGGCTTTATATGTTTTTTCTCCATATTTTTCTAAGAACCAGTCATGAAATTCATACAGGGTTTCTTTTTCTTCTTTTGTGAACTCTTTTTTTGTTGCTATCATTGCGAGCAGAGTTGCATTATAAGCACTCAAAAAACGGAGCATCTTGTCATTTGAAAAAGATCTTCCCATATAATTTTGAAAAGCATTGATCAAAGATTCTTTTTTCAGATCGATGATCGGAACATTATTTGCATTCATATTCTTCTCCTTATTCGTTTAGATTGATAAATGGCAAGTTATACACTGGAAATTTTGAGACATTTGTGATGTTTGCAACGATCGGCCTTAAATATCCGATCAGCAGTGCCTGAGCATTTTTTTCTAACAAAACATCAATCTTCCCACCATTTTGTATCTTTTCACTCCATTCAAATTCTGCTTCTACGGTGCATTTTAATGCAAAAGGTTGATCATTTTCAAAATCGTCAAGATCACCTAATACCAAAGACACACTGATCACTGCATGATTTCCTTCAATTTTTTTGATATTTGAAAGAATATTTTCTGTTATTTCAATTTTTTCTTTGTTCATCACAAAATTAGGATTTTCCATAAATACCATTTCTGTTAAATGAGGATTTGTGTACTGGAATTCACTTACTTTCATACATTCTCCACCTTTCTTATTTTATCTACATTACAAATATGAGTTTTTTTAAAAAAAAGATTTTTCACATATAAAAAACAGGTAGAAAAATCCACCTGTTTTTGTTTAGATCTTTGAGATCACAAAGTTTGCTGCATAACTGACAACTGTTATAAATCCAGAACATAAAGCTGTTCCAGCAACGATTGTGACAAAGTATTTAGCGAGATTTTTTGCGTTTGGAAGATACATGTTTCTTCTCCTTTCTGAGCCAGGATTTTTTGCGATAATTTACAATTAAACATTCTCCTTTGAATGAACGAACCGTTTCTAACATCGCTCCAACAATAATGATCAGTGTTGTTCCGCCAGAATTTAAAGAAGATACATTAGATAATCCTGTAATTGCCATTGGAACTGTGATCAGTACAAATAATAACCCGATACAGATCCATACAATCTGATTCACGGATTTTTTCAGATATTTGATCGTTTCCTCTCCAGGTCTTACATTTTCGATCACAACGCCCTCTTTCTTTAAATTGAAAGCCATTTGATATGGATTAAACGTGATAGAAATATAAAAATAAGAAAATGCGATCATAAGGATCAGGTAAACTGCAAATCCAATCATATATTCTGGATGTTTTTTCATGAACCAGTTTGACATATTAAAATACTGCACCCATTTGATATTGCTGCCACCAAAAGCTGAAAACAATGTGATCATCTGAAATACGGTACTTGTTAAGATCGCCGGCATAACGCTGATCAATCTTCCGCTGATAGATAAATAAGAAGATTCTCTAACAGAATCACTTTCTACAGGAGCACTGCTGTACTGTAATTTGATTCTTTTCTCTATCTCATTCATGAAAATCGCAAGAATGATCAGAATGATGACAACAGCAATTGTTGCTACCCACATCCATGCAGGATGTTTTTTCATAAATCCATAATATAAACTCTGCACATCATTTGGAATGTAAGTGATCATATTCATCATTAATACAACCGTAATGCCATTTCCAATACCTTTTTTATCAATAACTTTTCCAAGTAAGATCAGTAATAAAGATCCAAAACAAAGACATCCAACGGTGATCAGATATGTTGTCCATTTTTGATCTTTTAAGATCCCATTTGCTCGCAGCATGATTCCAAAAGAAAATGCTCCAACAACACTTAAAAAGATACTGAATGAAACTGTGATACGTTCTAACTGTTTCTTTCCATAAGCTCCATTTCGTTCTAATTCTTCTAATTTTCGAAATACAACAGTAAGCATCTGAATAACAATACTTGCAGATATGTAGATAGAGATTCCCAATGCACATAATGTCATATTCTGAAACGCTCCACCACTAAATCGGTTCATCATTCCCAAAACACTTGTTTTACTAACTAAATAACTAAAATATGCTGTATTGATTGTCGGAATAGGAATAATATTTCCAAGCTGTACCACGGTCAGACAAAGGATCGTGATCAAGACTTTTATTCCAAATCGTTCTTCTAGTCGTTCTTTTTTCATAGTTCCCTCCAAAATTACATTGCTTTTTTGCAGATTAATCTGCTGATGATATCTCTACGTTTCAGATCGATCTCATTTAGATATACATCTAATGATTTTTTCGACTCTTTGATCCCGGCTTTCCTATTTTCATAATCACGGATCAATTTCTGATGTTCTTCGATCTTTTCATCACATTCTTCCATCTCCTGATCCATTTCAAGAACCGAGTTACGGATATCTTCTTCCTGTTCCTGATATTCCTGATCAATGCCCTTCAATTTTTCCAAAAATTTCTGAATATAATCTTTATTGAAATCTTCATCTAACCCCAGATCGATCTTATACATAGTGATCGCGGTTTGTGAATCCTTTCCGACAAAAACTAACCAGGCTCCATTTAAAATAATATGTATGATCTTATTATCTTTTGCCTCGAAGTTTTTTCCTGTGTAGATAATTTCGCCAAATTGTAGCATTTTCCGAATATTTTGAATGATATCCTGCTCATACAAAACAATATATCTACGCAATTCTTGTCGATCAGTAATGTCTTTGATGCGCTCTACATATCGTTGTTTGCAATGCTCACTGATGTTAATATTTTCGAAACCTTTCATATAAAACTCCTTTCTTATTTTTTTCTACATTACAAATATGAGTTTTTTTAAAAAAAAGATTTTTCATATATAAAAAAACAGATAGTAATTACACTACCTGTTTCGTTGATTAAATTTCATTTTAATCCCATGTATCGTACACAGTCTCATATAAGCATTCTTCAGTTAATATATTTTCTACTACAGATTCCGGAAAAATCTTTTTTACACAATCTTCACAGAAAACATCATAAGCACAATTTTCCATATATTCTTCCAAATCAATGCTATTCTTTAAAGAATAGCTTGGTTGGTACAAGTTCTCTCCTATTTTCATTTTTTTAAAGCAGTTTCCACATCTGCAACTACCTGCTGTTTCATATGCTTCATATTCATTTCCATCACAGTATCCAATTAAATCCACAGCAGTCCGGATCAGATCTTTTGCTGTATCTTTTCCAAATTCTCCATTATCGTATTTTTTAAAGATGCAGTTTACCATATGGTTCGCTGCATGTCCAATCTGATGGCAACTCATTTTCTTTACTCCTTTCGATTTTCCTTTTCTAATATAAATATGAGATTTTTCGCGAAAAAGATTCTTCATATATAAAAAACAGACAATCATTACACTGCCTGTTTCATCACTCCAATTAAGGGTAAAGCAGGACCTCTCTATTTTACGGTATGACGCCCCTGATAATACCAGCCTGTATGCCCGGAACAAGCTGCTTTCGCAAATTCCTCTTTCGTGAAACACCCTACCAGTTTGTCGTGATTGTCAAATACAATCCAGACAATCCCATTAGAAATATTCATGTTGTCATTTTCACCTCCAAATGGTACAAATCCTCTTGCAAGTTTATAAAACTCGGATTATCTGTTCGTGAATACATGTTGCTCTTTCCCAATGATAAGTCTGGTTAATGTGCATATGACCAAACAACCAATGCTTATAATCAACTGTCTGTTTAATTTTCTGCAAATAATCGGTCAACCTATCACTATCATACAATCCAGAACCACCATCCATCTGTTTAAGAAGTGAAGTATACGGACAATGAGTAATAATGTAATCAACTCTATTATTATATTTCTCCAAATTTTTCAGTCCGTTATTCATTTCTTCTTCATTTGGTAATTCTCTATCCCACCATGAAACATGATTGATACGAAACAACTTTGTATAATCCTTATACCAGGACTTAATTCTCGGATCATCTGCTTCTAAAATACCATCACGAATGTCATGACTACTTGCTCCGCCAAATGTAAAAAAAGTTTTATCTTCTATATTAAATACTTCTCCACGCATAAGATGAATTACTGATGGTCTTACAAAATTCACTTTACCACCATGCAACTCAGAAACTGGAAGTGAATCGAGAATATCATAATTTTCATGATTACCTGACACAAACAATGTAGTAAATGGTTTGTCTTCTAACCAATCGAGATTATATTTTTCTCTGTTAGAATTATCCCAAAGTCCAAAATCTCCACAGATAATCACATAATCATCTTTTGTCATTTCTTTCTGTTCTGGAAATGAGTCAGTTTTAAGCCTGTTCATCCAATCTCCATGAGTATCACCTGTTACATAAACTGCCATAATTTCACCTACTTTCTACTATATTATTCTCTTCTGTCTTCAATAACCTTTTCCACATCACACGCTGTCAGCTGTGCTTCCACGATTCTGTAAATATCCACGCTGCAATCAACTCCGTCAAACTTATCCCATTATCGAGCAACCACATTTATTGCAATGATATGACTTGTGACCGTTGTATTTCGACACATGTATTACAACATCTGCACCGCAATTAAAGCAATTACCGTTTATTGTTTGTGGTGTTGCGTATTCTTCCACTTCTTCGTCCTGCACGAATCTCTGACCGCACCAATAACATTGTTCTGTGCTATATGGCATTTCTCCGCATATAGGACACTCTGGAATCATTCCGTACCCATCGTTCACTATTGGAAGTTTGATTGGATCTTTCTTTGCGTATATCTTCCATAATTCTTTACGTCTGTTCTCTTGTGCTTCATCATTCAGTCTTTCAATTCTTTCATGTTCTTCTTTATTCCACCAATGAACGCAAGCCTTATCCGTTGGGTCAATGTCTATATCATAATTTTGCATCATACAGTGATAACCATATTTTTTGCGACCATAACTATTTCTTTTTTCGCATCTTACGCACCCAGCGCATTTTTTATCTAACAGTTCTTCTGGATAAATAATCTTGTTATAATCTTCTTTTATTTTTTCAATCCCATCTGAAAATTTTATTTCACTCATCATTTTCACTCCAATCTAATTTCTGACAACACTCTTGACAGTATTTCATCTTCTTTCTTGCAAGCATTTCTGTTGTGCATAGGTTGGTTTTGCAGTTCGGGCATAAATCGTATGGTACTCCATCAATCCCATAATATCCTAAATTTAATTTTATGCTCTTTTCTTTATCATATTGTTCCGATGCAAAGAACTCTTTATCAAATTTTTGCACATACTCTTTTATATGTTTCTGAAGGATTTTAAACTTTGCATCCTTCTCCGGCAAATCTTGATGATTTATATAATCAATTGGATATTCATTTACAATATCATTTTTTATTTCGTCACCAGAAACAACTTTCCAAAATATTTTCTGATTTAAGATTACATCCCTCATTGCAATATTTCCATGTAATAAGTTATAAACATTTAATAAAGATATCTTTACAACAATATATTCTCCATTTTCTATATCTGTACATAATGCCAAATAATATTGACACTCATCATCTTTACATAAGAAAAAAATTGGAACATATTCATAATCAACTAATATATGATCTAAATATATATTTTTATTATCCAAAATAAAACACAATTCTTTATTCATTTTTATCCTCCATATTCTTTTACGAATCTTTTCAAAAGCATGACTGCTTTCTTTGGGGGAATTCCTCTTTTTCTTTCAGCACCAATTTCTTCAGTGATTTTTCCAAGACAGTGATCACTGATATTTTCATTAATATGAAAATCGTATCCTTCTAAGGAATACATATCTCTGTTAGCGTCTGGAAATTCATGATATCCAACTGGCTGCAAATTCCATAAATCGATTGCAAGATGCAACGCTTCATCCTTTAAATCATATAATTTAAATTTCTCATTTTTCGCACGATGTAACTGATAATGGGCAGCAGGATATTCTTTACGAAAACTGTGATACGCTCGATCAATGCTATTATGCTGAATATCTCTTTTTCTTTTTGCTTCCTTATTAATGCTGTATAAGCATTCTGCTACAATTTTCTGCGTTAGCTCTATGGAATTAATCTTTTCCAGTTCCTTTTCTGCTTTTTCTTTTAATTCATCCAGATACTTTTGCTCTCGATCAGAAAAATCATTCGGGATGATATTGACAACGATTGGTTTTACACGATATCGCGAATCATCAAATCCTATACATGCTTTGTAATGCGGAATTTTATTTTTTTTGATCTGAGTCACAGTAAGTGTTGTCTCATGCCATCCATCCGGAAAAATTCTAAACGCATCGACATTCCCAAATTTGTTAACAGGTAACTTATATCCCATTTCCTTTGGAGCCAGAGGATTTGTACATTTTTTCATTGCATGCGAGATCCAATCACGCTGTAATTCCTGTGTTTCTTCAAAACGGTAATATATTTTGTCTGATTTCAGATAACCACATAGTTTCTTCAATTTTACCTGATCCATTCGATTCTTCTCAGGATCTAAGGACGCATAGAAAATTCTCTTCTTGGAATTTGATAAGATTCCTTTTTCCTGTTTGCAAGAAAGCCATTCAAAATTTTCTAATATATGTGTTGCCATATGAGAAAATGCCCGACCAAATTCCATTTTAAAGTTTGAATCATCCAGGATCGTCACAACAATACAATCTTCTTTCTTTTCTAATTCACCCAGACAAACACAAGATTTTTTACTATTATCCATGATCTTTCTCCTTCCTCATTAGAAAAAATTACAATCCCTGCACTTTTTCAGTTAGCAGATCATCCATTTCTTTTCTAAGCTTTGCAATATATTCAACAATTTCACTTAACTCTGTATCAGCATTGTTATTAATCTGATCACGGACCATTTCTTCCATGGCTGTTTTAATTGCAGTTTCAATCTTAGAATAATATCCAATATTCTTGTAACCTTTTACATGGTCTTCGGCTTCTTCTGTAAATTCTAAGTCTGATGTGTCTTTCTTGGAAAGTTTTTTCATCAGAATATAAGATCGTGCTCCTGCTTTGATATAATAATCATTTTTAATATGTAACATTACGCTTCTTCCTTTCTTGTTTGATTGATTTCTTTTGCCTGTTCACTGATTTTTTTGATATCTTTACAGCTGACGACACTTGCGATTCCAAAGTCATCCAAATGTCCATATAAACAAATATCTCTTGCAATGATTAGTTCGCTATATAGTTTTCTGAACACAGGATTGTCCTCATTATCATAGAATGCACCATAAAGTGCTTCACAAAGACATTTGACTTCTTCTGTATCAAGTGTTACATTTACACAATCGTCATGTTCTATTTTTTCAATATTCATAGCTGGTCTCCTTTCGCTTTTTCTAATACAAATATGAGAGAAATTTCAGGTTTTGTTTTTCACATATAAAAAAATGGACAAGCAGCACGCTCATCCATTCCTTTTGAGAAAATTATAAGATTAGATTCCAAAGTCTGCAAATGACATCTGATGCACATTCGTAATTTTGATCCCGATTTCTTTCGAAACATGAAGTTTTGCTTCTGGTTCTTCAAACTCATATGCTTCGATTGGGTCATGAAGATATCCGATTTCTTTTAATCCCTGGATCATCTTGTCCATTTTTTGATCAAACTGTTTTCTTTCTTCTCCTACCGGATAGACATAAATTGTTTTTCCTTGATGCTCCGCTTTTCCAATATCAGCATGACCGACTAAGTAATCATTTCTTCCAGACAGCTTGTCTTTTACATAGCAGGCAAAAGCTCTTGCAAATAACTCTTCATTACTTGTCCAATAGCCGTGGCCAGATGTGCTGAACATTCCGCCAAAAGTGCTGGAATCTGAATAATATTTTGTAATTTTATGATCTTCATTCCGACATAAAGCAAGAATAACAGAACGAAAACAATATGGAATCTTTTGATCATTCAAAGACATGGATGCAAGTTTCCCAAATCTGTGGATCTCAGACATTTTTCCGATATAATCATCCAGTGCATGACCCCATTCATGAGCAAGTGATCCAGCTCCTTTCATTTTTGTAAGATTGATCACTTCTCTTTCTGGTTCATAATGAGCTAATGCTCCACTGCGACCTCTGGCTCCAAATGCGATTGCAAGTGCTCCTGTTTCTAATCCGATCAATCCAATATCTCTTCTTGAAATATTTAAAGCATCAGCCATATCACAAAAGGCATCAAATGCCATATTCAGATTGACCTGGCGATCGTGATCATTGGTCCAGTTTCCAAATTCTCCTCCACGGATTCCAAAGCATTTCATAAAATCATCTCCTGTCACATTGTGACCATGACGATGATCTTTCCCCTCTCTTTTTAAATGAGTCAATTGAGGTGGAATCCATTTTCCTTTTTTCTGTTTTCGTGGATTAGATTTTTTTGGTTTTTTTGCTTCAGATTCAACTCTTAATTTTACTATGTGATCGATTATATCTTCCAAAATCTCTTTGTATTTATCAAATGCAATTACTGAATGAGATTGTTTATTCAATAATACATATTGGTCGATTGAAACACCTGATAAATCCATATCCTTCAAGGAATAAAAAAATTTTGAATATCCTTTTCGAATGACTAAATATGTTTCTTTCAAATCAGCTTTTTCAATTCTACAATTTATCCCATCCATGTATTGGATTTCATAATCGTGTCGATAGAATTCTTCTTTGGTCCAACCAAATCCCTTCTTGTCCATTTCCTCTTTTAAACGGGAAAAAGAGTTATTGCTTTTATTATGCAACTTTAACAATTTACGACCATTGATCACCCCATGGAATTCATCGTTTAATTCATAATATACTCCATGGGAATGATGAAATATCTTTCCATACAGCATATCTTCATTTAATTTTGCAGCTTCGACAGCATTTACAGCGCCTAAGATATAATCACGAAAAGAAGTAACTCCTTTGATATATTTCTCAATCGCTGCTTCATCCGATCCAATATATTTCAAATCAGGATAAATACAGGAATGAATCTGTTTCAGCCAATATACGTAAATTCTTGGCTGTGTCTTTAAAAGAGATTTCTCATCGATTTTTTTCCAGATATTATCCCTTTTAATGTATTTTACTTTTTCTCCTGATGTCATTTTGAGAATATCATCCAAGATCAGTCCTCTTAATGCCCATACATCTTTTCTTGCGCCTCCGATTTTTTCTCCGAAATCTTTGATCTCTTTCATTATCATTTTCTCCTTTCTCTCTATTCGTCATGTTCTACATGGTAAATATGAAAGATGGGAAAAATGATAAAAAAAAGAACAGCGAAAAAGTTGCTGTTCCTATGGATATGTTGCAACAAATGATGCAACAATTGTGTTTATATTATTTCAGATATTTATAGATCCTGTATTAATTTCCTCATGAATATCGATACCACCAGTGACACCAAACTCCATGCAAATTAATGTGTAAAAATTTATATTTTTCTCATTCAGCATATCGATCAGCTCCCCTTTCACATTAAATGTAAAGCTGAATCAAATTGCATGGAATGAATCATCTGTTAGAGTATAACAGACAAAATATATCAATGTATACAGGAAATTACTGGTAGTTTATCCTTCCATCAGAAATGATTCTACATCTTTCAAGGAACCTAACTGAAATTCCTCTCCATTTCCAATAGCTCCGTAATACATTCCATTCTCATCTACAAAAAAGTTGTAATCTGAATTTGAATATATTTCATATGCTTCTTTTTCCAACTGATCTGATTTGAATTCTACTTTTCTCATATTATTTCTCCTATTCTTTACTATATTTTTCTTTTAACTGCGAATCATCGAAAATGTTTCCTACAATTTCGCAATCTTCTGGATCTTCTGCTTCTCCAAAGAAATGGTCATACATCCAACCTTTTCTTGTAAGTGTCCAAGATGCATACTTCTCGTTCCAATGAACAACTGTACAACTTCTACATTTAAGAATGTCGTTTTCAAAAATCAGCCTTCCATTCTTATCTCTTAGTCCTGTGCATTGACAGATGGTAGACTCATCTACTTGATGAGTCAGATTATTATTTTCAAAAGGTTGCTCAAAAATATAATGTTTTCCCATGAATACATAGTAAAATCCTTGCACCCATTCTCCATTGTCAATCCGTTTCGCTTTAAACAAAAATCTATTGTTAATTTCCACAAAGATACTCTCCTTTTACAACTCTTTCATTCACATTTGCCAAGAATTCATTGATTTTTTTATAATCAGGTTGTGCTGGAAGTTTTGTATTCTCTGCTGCTGTTTCAAATCTTTTCTGCAAGGCATCTACGATTCCAAAGAATTCCATTGTCGGCTGGTCATTTTTATCAAGATATTTACCATCCCTGATACTCATTAGAAAATCATGATCTTTCTCACGATAAGTAATGATCTCCTCTTTTTCTAAGAGATCAATGCCCATGAGATACAAACGAACCAGGTGCATCATATGCTTTGAAAGTTTGCCGTGTTCCGCAGCGTTCTTATTTCGTTTTCCGATCTTTGCATAATCTTTGACGATATTATTCATCTCACTCCACATTCCTTTGTAATCTCTCAATGGGTAATGAGAAAGACAAATATCCATAAAGATTTCAGAATCCAATTCTTCCCGTTCCGACTTTTCAATATACAATTTGATAGCATCATCAGGATAAGAAAAATATTTCTCCTGAAAATCGTAAGAAGCATTTTTAATGCTGTTCAAAATATGCTGCTCTCTTTCTGCCTGACTTGTTTTTCTCGCTGCTTTATTATCAAGTCTTCGTAATCGGCTGTAAGCATATCCACAAAAAGACTGTACTGCCTTTTTAGATAAAAACATCTTTTTGTGATCTAATAGCTCTTGTCCGATTGATGAGATATACAGATAATGCTCTGGTTTTAATCCCAGTAATTCAATGGTATTTGGATTACAATTACATAACAGGCTGATCAATTTGTTGAGAGAATAAATAGTAGTATCTGTTGCTTCATCACATCGTTGTTCAAAATTCTTGTTCGTTAGGATTTCTTCCTTTCGATTGACTGCACAACCTCTGATATCCAGATCTGATGTTTCAATATTGGTTCCATATGCATGAGATCCACCCAATCCAAGAAGGATGATATGATCTCCCAGATGTGGATCTGTTTTCAAAAAGTCATATTCGGGTGATTTTAATTTTTCTGTGATCAGTTTGATATTCATGATTTTCTCCTTTTACAATTTATTTAGTGGACATCTGTTACATGTTTCTTCTGCTTCCTTTTGAAAATTTGGTGTTAATTTTGCATGCACACAATATTCATCGCACATTTCTTTTTTGATTTCTTCCAGAATACTTGTTACTGTTTTGGCTCCTTTGTTGACATCTTTTACGACCCCTGTGAGCTCGTCTGTGATTGAATTTTCTTCTGTGCCTTTATGGATTATCTTTTCAACGATCTTGTATAATTGATCGATCTTTTTATCTGGCAGTTCATCGAAGTCACAATTGTCTGTTAATGCATCTAATCTGCATTTCGAACAGTCATCTTGCATGTTACAAAATCCTCTTAAATTGTATATCTTATCATTTTTTTTCATTTGATTTTCCTTTCTTTTTAACGATACAGGACAAGGAAGTTTCCCTGTCCTGCACAACAATTAATAATTACCTTTCTCATATTCCAAAATCTTCTGCCAATGTTCTGCCATTGGACCTGTTGGATCGTAATGATATCCTGCTTTCATAAGTAGCAGTTGATCCAGATTGCAGTCATTTTCATAGAATCTCTTATTTCGAAATTCCATCAAAAGATTCTGTTTTAAGATATGCTTTTTCGCATCTTCTTCAGACAAACACAATACATCATTTGCTCCGCATGTTTTATTTTTTAAAGCAAATTCGTAAATGACTCCGTCATGTTTCAGACAGTATTCTTGATCTCTGTACTGAACAATAGCAGTAATATATTTACGGCCAACCTTTTTTATTTCAGCCGGATCGATGTGATATACTTGTTTCATCTGATCTGAATCGTATTTCTTGGTTACAACATAAGCCGTATTTCCAACGGCAAGCTCTTTTTTGTTAATCTCCATAACTTTTCTCCTTCTTTTACAAAATATCAAATATTCCAAGTTCTCTACCTCTTGCAATCACACTAGATTCATCGACATGAAAGTGAGCTGCAACCTTTGAAATATTGATCATTTGTTTATGATCTTCATTCAAATGAACCTGCTGCAAGAATTCTTTTATTGGTATCATCAATCTTCGTGCTAGATTTTTACATTCTGCATGATCTTGCATTTCGGTTTCTATCTCAAAAAGTGCCTCAGCAAGAAGCATATTTTCTCTTTCTTTAGAGAGGAAAGGAATCAGTATCTTATGTTCTCCTCCTGTTGAATGAGATAATTGATAGCTGCCACTATATGAACTCATCGCTCCTGAGTAGTCTACAGTATGTCCTTTCTGAATTAAGATTTTTTTCACATCTTTGATCACTGAAGTCTGAATATCATACATTTCTCTGATGATTTGAACGATTTCGCCATAAATTTTCTCTTTTATCATGATTTTCTCCTTTTTTAACGGCTGCAACTGTATTTTCTACCAATCATATGTATTCCAATATGATTTTGATCGTAAAGTTCATGCAGAATTTTTTGATCATCATAAGTTAGCAAAATATCTGCACATCCTGGGAATTCTCTCAGTAATTCTGTAATCAATGCAGCTAATTCCTGATGCAAATGAAATTTTACTGGATACAAACAATCGCCTTTTTCAATGTAAGGCGGATCAATAAAGATACAATTATCTGGGCTCCAATACATTTCTTCGATCAGTTCCATTGCATTTTTATTTGTTACCTCAATCCGATCGCTCATAGAATGTATCTTTTCGATCCGTTTGATCAGAGTATCAGGAAGCCAGCGATCTTCCATGTTTGATTTTGGATTTGCTGTTTGAATTCCTGAAAAGCTACAACGATTAATCACAAGAAAGTAGAATGCACGATCAACTTCTGAAATATTTGCTTTGAGCATTCGCTTTTGATACAGAAAATAGGATTCTCTACTTGGCTGATATTCTTTGATCCTTTGAATCAGCTCTTTATGATGATCACTGCATACCATATTCCAAAATGCATACACGTTCGGATCCAGATCATTTAATATCAGTTTTTCAATCATTCCGGATTCTAAAAGTGAAAGTCCAAAACTAGCTCCGCCACAGAAAGCTTCTACAAAATATTTCTTTCCTTTAAGATAAGGCAGCAGCTGATCGATCATTTTCGATTTTCCACCTGGATATCTTAATGGAGATAGCTGTTTCTTTAATTTTGATTTTTGGATGATCGGGCGATGATCTGATACTGGTTTTTCTAAGATGATATCTGTTTGACTGTAATCTTCTTCCCCTTTTTTATAAAGGAATCCCTGACAGTCTGGACACCAAAATCCGAATTCGCCTTCTTCAAATCCATCTCCGTCATATCCGCAATATTCACACTTCATTTTTTCTCCTTTTTAAAAAATCTCTTTGATGATATACAACTGCTCCAAAATGAGGATGGCAAACAACAACAGCAATACGATTATCATGAAAATCAGATACAATTTGCTAGCTATAGTTGGTTGCATGATCAATCCATTGTATCCCATTATCAGGAAATATCCGATTCCACCAATGATCTCACATATCACAAACACATACTGAGATGGTTTGCAATTCTTCGAAAACTTTCTGTTTTCTTCCATGTAACGATCAATGATCTTATCATCATTGAATTTTTTTGCTTTTTTAAAGCGACGATTTTCATCAATTTTCACAAGAATCGCACTTGCGGTATATAGAACTAATCCGGCTACAAAAATGAAAATAAATATTTTCTGCATGATTTTCCTCTTTTTCTATAATTCTTTGTAAAGTGTATAAGTAATCTTTTTCATGGAATCGTATCCGGCGGAATTAACCCAAAAATTTAGATATAAATCCTTTTCATGATATTTTCCAAGATAAATCGGATCTGATGAACAAAATTCCATGGTGTTTTCGCAATTAATACAAGTAAGTGTTATAAGATTTGTTTCTGCATCGGTAGATATATTTACTTTTGTTTCCATAGTATCATCAGATCTGAATCTAATTCTTACAGCCACATCGGAATCTGGATCAAATGTAAAACAAACAGTAAAATCAGCATTTTTATCAAGTAAAATTACTGTTTTTGAATCGACAATCGCATATTCCCCATTTGTCATTTCTTTTAAAAATTTTTCCATAATCATTTTCTCCTTTTCTATAAATATGATAGATTTCTGTATTTCCATTTTTCACATATAAGAAAAAACGCACTGCAATTAGTACGTTTTCTCCTACAAAATGATACCTAGATGAAATCAAAAAGATTCAACTGTGTCCAATTCTCAACATCTTCTTTCTTTTCAGGTTTCTGAAATGGGAAGAGTGTATAAGTTCCATCATGATATCCTTGCAACTCATTTAAAAGTCTTTCTTTTTTCTCATAAGTCTCGTCAACCTTTTCAAAATCTTTGGGGATCTTTTGAAGATCCTGTTTCATAGAACTCAAAAGTTTTGAAAACTTTGTTTTGCTATTGATGATCTTATATACTTCTCTTTTTGTCTGATCATAAAAAATAGAATCTTCAAAAGGACGCACGATGTCTTCTGGCAAACGATGATAAAATGTGATCACATGATCCGCCATCACACGTGCCTCATAATCATGCAGTTTTAGATATTCTTTTCCTGTAAGAAACTGCTCTTTTTGAATCAGATAGGAAACACGATCAGTAACCATTGGCCATCCTAGACGAATCGAAATTTCTTTTCCTGTTACGCTTCTTTTTAACACTAATCCTTTTGCATTATAATCAGCACCAGAATCATCTGCTCCGCATAATGTATGAGAGCATCCACCGATTCCATATCTGTCTTTTAAGAAATTGGAGCACACTGTTTTATCTTTGTGCAGTAAAAAGAAGGAATAAATCTTAAATTTTCCATCTTCATAAGCTCCTCCTCTTCTCAAGAATTCATCAATCTCATCCTGTGTAATAAAAATATCTGGATGTTTCCAAATGAAATCACTATTTGCATGAAATCCCTTACGCTTTAATGCAAATCTTTCATACATCTGGCAAATCTCGTCTGGTGAGTTAAAATGAAATCTCACAATCTCTGGATGTTTCTGATATTCAAGAGCAATATATTTTAAGAGATTTCCTAATTTTTTGGATGACTCTGGATCTCTTAGTTTTTCTTCTAGCTGATCCATATTACTTGGCATGATCTGATCATATTCTTTTTCTGGATGGTCATTAAGTTTTAAGATCACATCTAAAATATCCCAATATTCATCGACAATTTCTCGTTTCATGAAAAAGATACGTTCCGCAAGCTCCTTAATTGCATTATCGTGAGCTTGATCTAAAATATTCTGTGTCTGATAAACGCCTTCTGCAAGCATCTTTTGAATCTCAATGCAAACATCAGTCCAATTGATCAATACAGAATCCATAGAATTATCTTGTGTTGTTTCTCCCTTTGAAATCTTGATCCCATTTTCATTAAACCAGACAGCGTATTTCTGGCTGTCAAAAAAAAGTCCTTTTCCACCAATTCCAAATTCATCTTGAATGTATTCTACATGAACCTTTTGATCCTGCATGAATTCATAGATGATACGTTTGACAGAATTTTTACGATTTCCACCGGTCCGTAATACATCATCTACGATATTCTTCCATTCTTTGTTTCTCCATTTTGATTTTGAGTACATAAATTTTCTCCCTTCATTTTGTTGTAATTCTCTTTTCGTCATCTTGTTACAACTTAAATATGATGGATAAAGAAGACGATGATCTTCTCTCTGCTTCTTTTAAAGGAAACAGTCTTAAGATGATATCAGTCTTGAGA
>OLNL01000414.1_pt1 | contig 47465 bp, 36 predicted proteins | sample 1672181 | NCBI WGS metagenome assembly OLNL01 (sample SAMEA3136656, study PRJEB25190) | human gut metagenome | biome: human gut; feature: human-associated habitat; material: faeces | place: Austria | collected 2013
CAAGTTGTATTTTGTTGTGGGAAAGGGACGCTCAGGAGTATCGGGCGGGCGGATAGGTCCAATACCTTAATGAGTGGACGGGGACACTTTCTTGCGGATGGCCTCTTCGTAAACGGTGCATTCTTGAGGACAGTGCATTCGCGGGACGGGGTCACCTTTTAGAAAGTGGTAGCGGATGTAATAGAGGGTATCGTCTTCGCCGCGTTCCGAGAGCATGCGCAGCAGAAATTCGAGCTGCGAGAGTGTCTCGGGATGGACGAACCAGAGGTGGCCGATTCCTTTTTTGAGATACTGGTACGGCGCCTGATCGGTATAAGCGTCTCCGAGGTAGACGCGGGACGCGCTGATGCGGTCCATAATCATCTCGGCGACGTAGCGGCGCGGCATTGGGACGCCTTTGATGATGGTGTCACAATTGATACCGTAATCAATCCAGTATTCAAAATGATGTTTGTTGCGCCCTTTATGGTGCATCCAGGATTTTGACATGCCGGTGTCTTCGCGCTCGGCGTTATTGGGACTCCGGTCGCCCTGATAGTATTTCATGCCGACCAGAAATTCCGTCGGCGAATATTTCGAGAGGTCGTGGGTCAGTCCCTGCCAGTACAGTCCTATTTTGAAGCAGTACCGCATGACCCATATTTTGTGTGTGGTAATGGTTTTAAAGTGCTGCCATGCTTTCATCATTCTGTCTCTTCTCCTGCTTTCCTGTTAAAATTATGATACTGCGCGGCGGCACGATGACCGTTTTTGCGCTGACTTTTTTCTGATTTTCTTCTGTCAGGAATACTTCCGGTGTGTTGGTGTCGGCCGTCAGATACCAGACCTTCTGTTCCGGGAGGGACGGCAGTGCCAGCTCATGCGGATTCCAGTGCATGTTGTAGGCAATATAGAGGTCGTCGTCCTTGTTTCCGTCTTTGTCCTGGAAATAACTTCCGCAGTACATCACACCGATAAAACGGCACGTATTTTCCATCTGGGAGAACCAGGCTCTCTGGCTGTGGAAGGACATATCCGGGCAGCCGTAGGATTTGTAGTCGATGAGGCGCGGCTCGCGTTCGCCGTGCAGCGCCGGATGCGCTTTCCGGAAGGCGATTGCTGCTTTTACAAAGGCGGCAAACTCCGGATTCCGGGCGGCTGCTTTCCAGTCGATCCAGCCGGTTTTGTTGTCCTGGCACCAGGCGTTGTTGTTGCCCTTCTGGCTGTTGCCGAATTCATCGCCGCCGTAAATCAGCGGTGTTCCCTGGCTTGTCATCAGCATGAGAACGGCATTTTTCAGCTGGCGGAGACGCAGCGCGCGCACAGCCGGTTTCCGGGTCACGCCTTCTGCGCCGCAATTCCAGGTCAGGTTTTCGTTGGAACCATCCATATTGTCTTCGCCGTTGTCCAGATTGTGTTTCTGTTCGTAGGAAACGCTGTCATACAGGGTAAAACCGTCGTGATCCGCAAGATAATTGATCACACCGTGTGTCTCCGGGCTTCTTCTCAGATAATAGGTGAAGTCGGAAAGGCTGCCCTCATCGCCTTTTAAGAAGCGGCGGATATGGTACTGGTAGCCCTGATTGTGTTCCCCTAAATTCCGGAACCACGGGCGTTTTCCCTGATAGATCCGTGCGCCGTCAAAACCGAGGAAAATCAGTTTCGTCTTCCGAAGGAGTGCATCTTTGGACGCTTCTTCTGCCAGCGATGCATCGCCGACCAGATGGAAACCGTCGATCTGATAGCGGAGCTGCCAGTGGTGCAGAACCTGCAGGACAAAACCAGAAGGCGTTCCCGGGGCAAAACAGAATTCCATCAGGCATTCGATACCATTCTCATGCAGGGCATCGACCATCTCTGCGAACTCTGCGACGGCATCTGAGGATGCAGCATACGAAGCTTTCGGAGCAAAATACAGGGCCTTTGTGCCGTATCCCCAATAATTCACGCGCTTCTCTTCCGCCGGCGCCGGATATACATAGGCCGGCTCCGTAAGGGAGGTCCACTCAAAAAACTCGTAGGACGGCATCAGCTCTACTGCATTGATACCGAGTTCTTTTAAGTATGGAATTTTTTCGATCACGCCGCGGAACGTTCCCTTGTTCTTTACACGGGAGCTTCCGTCTTTGGTGAAGCCGCGCACATGGAGCTTATACAGAATCGTCTCCTCATACGGCCGGTGCAGTGAGGTGGTGCGCATTACCGGGTACTCCGGGAGAAGGCAGCAGCAGGCGCCCTCTTCTTTTTCCATCGGTGCACCGAAGGTTTCTCTTCCTTCTACTGCTCCCGCATACGGATCCAAGCAGAAAGCTTCGTCCATCCGGTAGGCATACGAAAACTTTCCTACCGTCAGGCCTGTGATTTCCACGGAACTGATCACGCCAGTGCGCTCTTCTTCCGGAAGCGGCACGGTAAGAAACGGTTTCTGGTGACCTTTCCGGTACAGCAGAAGCTCTGCTTTTTTTCCATCCGATACTTCTACGGCAAAATTGTATCCGTCTTTCGTCGCCGATGCGCCCATTTTCTCCGGATTTCCCGGTAAAATTCGATATTTTCCTCTGTTTTTTGTCTGTATCATAATTCCCGCCCTTATTTTTTATAATTTGTTGCAATTGTCATACTATTAATGTAAATCATTTGAATAAAATTGTCAATTGACCAATGTTGCCAATTGTTATACCTCTAAATCCAGTTCCACCGGGCAATGGTCGGAACCGAGGATTTCGGTATGGATTTTGGCATCTGCAACTGCATCTTTTAAGGACTCTGATACCATAAAGTAATCAAGCCGCCATCCTGCATTCCGCTGGCGTGCCTGGAAGCGGTATGACCACCAGGAATACGTCACGGTGTCCGGATACAGCATACGGAAGGAATCAACAAAGCCTTTTTCTTTGATCACGGCAAATTTTTCGCGCTCCTCTTTCGTAAAGCCGGCGTTTTTCTCATTTGCCTTTGCATTTTTGATATCCATCTCGGTCGCTGCGACGTTCAGATCTCCGCAGAAAATCACCGGTTTTTCCTGCTCCAGTCCTTTTAAGTAAGAAAGAAACGCATCCTCCCACTCCATCCGGTAGGCAAGGCGTTTTAATTCATCCTGCGAATTCGGTGTGTAGACGGTTACAACAAAGTATTCCGGAAACTCTGCCGTAATCACACGGCCTTCCGTATCATGTTCTTCGATTCCGATACCATAGCGAACAGAAATCGGCTCCTCTTTGGTAAACAGGGCCGTACCGGAATATCCTTTCTTTTCCGCATAATTCCAATACTGATGATAGCCGGGCAGCTCAAGGTCGATCTGTCCTTCCTGCAGCTTTGTCTCCTGCAGGCAGAAAATATCGGCATCTGCCGCCTCAAAGTATTCCTGAAAGCCTTTCTTCATGCAGGCTCTCAGTCCATTTACGTTCCAGGATATCATTTTTTTCATACGCAATTCATCTCCTTTTCCTGACAGTCTGTTCTCTGCGGTTTCTGTTGCAAAACGCCGGGAACCGACTTCCGTTTTCTTTTATTCCTCTTTCAGAACATACAGCACTTCCAGCGACGCATCCGACGGTCCGTGAAATTCGCAGCCGTCTGCTTTATACTGGCGCATCAGTTCCAACATTTCTCTGCTGTACCGCTCGCCCGGGCAGATGAGCGGGATTCCCGGCGGATATGGGGCTGCCATCTCGGCTGCAATTCGTCCTTCCGCTTCTGCAAACGGAACGGCTTCCTTCTCCGCAAAATATGCCTCGCGCGGTGTCTTTACCATCTCCGGCAGGCTGCGGAACAGCCACTGCTTTTCTGTAAACTTCGTCCGCCCCGCCGTTTTCCCGCTCTCTGCTGCCGAAATTCCTGCCAGCGCATCGATCAGCCGTGTGATATCTTCCTCGCTGTTTGCCCAGGTAATAACGCAGACCACGTTCTCCTCGTCGGCAAGCTCTGTACTGACGCGGTATTCCTCGTACAGACGCACCTGCAGATCGTAGCCGGAAATACCAAGTTCTCTTGCCGAGAATACAAGACGCGTCGGATCGATCTTCCATACGCCGCACGTTCCTTCCATCTCGGTCCCAAGAACTTCGATTCCTTTGATCTTTGCAAGCTCCTGCCGCGCCCTCTGGCCGAGTTCCAGCGCGCGTTCCATTCGCTCTTTTCCGTGCAGCGCCATCCCGCGCCGCGCCGCATCGAGGGATGCCATCAGAAGGTAGGACGGTGATGTACTCTGTACCATCTGCAGATTGGCGGCCACTCTTGCCTCATCGAGACGGCCAGAACCGAGTGATAAGAAGGAGCTCTGTGTAAAGGAACCCGCCGTTTTGTGGATACTCTGCGCGCAGGCATCCGCACCACTTTCCAGTGCGCCGAGAGGAAGCTGTTCGGAAAAATAGAGGTGCGATCCATGTGCTTCATCGACAAGAAGCGCTGCGTTGTGGCAGTGACAGATTTCTGCGATCGCCTGCAGATCACTGCAAAGACCGTAGTACGTCGGGCTGACCAGCAGCACGGCTTTCGCATCCGGCGTTTCGGCAAACGCTTTTTCGATGGTTTCCGGCGTCACGCCGCCCCACATCTGCCATTTTGTGCTGTACTCCGGCATCACATAAACCGGTGTGGCTCCGCATAAAATCAGTCCCATCAGCACCGATTTGTGCACGTTCCGCGGGACAATGATTTTTTCGCCCTCTTTCACAGAGGAAAGCACCATCGCCTCGTTGCCGCATGTCGTACCGTTGACGAGAAAGAACGTTTTTTTTGCCTTCCACGTTTCTGCCGCCAGACGCTGCGCCTCCGCGATCACGCCCTCCGCATGGTGAAGATCGTCGAGGCCTTCTGCCTCCGAGAGGTCATACGCTGCAAGCGATGCTCCGTTTAGCGCCTCATCCAGCCCCCGCTCAAACCGGTGTCCCGGGATGCGGAAATAAGCCGGCGCTTCCTCCCTGAACTGTTGTAACGCCTCCACAAGAGGCATTCGATTCTGATCCATTCTGTTTTGTTTCCTTTCCAATGGTTTCTCCATCTTTTTCTGAAACGAAAGAATCCTCCCCGCACCGCCGTGCGGGAAGGACCCCTTATTCGCATTTTTCTGTTTATTATGGTTTATTCTACCGGAGTAGTCCAGCCATATTTGTCTTCCAGCTTGCCCCACTGGATACCGGTCAGGGTATCGTACAGTTTCTGGGTCAGCTCACCGATCTTGAAATCGTTGACGATAACGGAATCGTCTTTGTATACGAACTCGCCGACTGGAGATACAACAGCTGCTGTACCGGTACCGAATGCCTCTTCCAGTGTGCCGTCATGGCCTGCTTTCATCAGGTCGTCGATGGACAGGTGGGTCTCGTTTACTTTGTAGCCCCAGTCACGCAGGATGTGGATCAGGGAATCACGGGTTACGCCCGGAAGTACGGTTCCTTCCAGCGGTGCGGTGTAGATTTCGCCGGCGATCTTGAACATGATGTTCATGGTTCCAACTTCCTCTACATATTTACGATGTACGCCGTCCAGCCACAGAACCTGGGTGCATCCCATCTTCTCTGCTTTTACCTGGCCTGCGATGGAGCTTGCATAGTTACCGCCGCATTTTGTGAAGCCTGTGCCGCCTTTGACTGCACGGACATATTCATCCTCAACCAGGATCTTAACCGGGTTGATGCCCTCTGCATAGTATGCTCCAACCGGAGTGGTGATGATAACGAATTTGTAGGATTTTGCCATATGTACGCCAAGGCTTGCCTCAGTAGCGAACATGAACGGACGGATGTAAAGAGATGTACCTGGCTCAGACGGTACCCAGTCTTCCTGTGCTTTAACCAGTGCTTTGACAGCTTCTACAAACATCTCCTCCGGTACACCCGGCATGCAGAGTCTTTCGTTGGATTTGATCATACGGCGTGCGTTCATTTCCGGACGGAACAGCTGGATTTTTCCTTCTGCTGTTCTGTATGCTTTCATACCCTCGAAAGTTTCCTGTGCATAGTGAAGTACCATGGTTGCCGGATCCATCGGGATTCCGCCGTACGGTACGATTGCTGCGTCATGCCATCCCTGCTCTTTATCCCAGTCCATGACAAACATATAGTCTGTAAAGTGTTTTCCGAATCCAAGGTTTTTCTGATCCGGTTTTTCCTGTAAATGCTCTCTTTTTTCAAATCTGATATCCATTTTTTGCCTCCCCGGCAGTTGAGGATAAGTTTGTTCAGCTGCCTGTATATTTAGATTCAATAGTGATAGTATAAGGCTGTACCTGAAAACAGTCAAGAGAAAATACGACTAAATTTTCATTTTTTCTTTCTTATTTATTGTATCTTTTCCGTATTTTCCTGTATCCGCCGCATTTTTTCTTCTTTCCCGGCACAGCCATTGTGTTTTTTTCTATTATCTGTTAGAATGGCAGACAAGAACCTGATAAGACCTGAACACGAAAAAGGAAGGTAATACAAATGAGTGAAGAATTATTCAACAGCGCATCCTGCAGCGGAGACTGCACAAGCTGCGGCAGCGACTGCCAGGATCTGGATCAGCCGACTGTTACCCTGACACTGGACGACGATACCGAAGTAAAATGTGCCGTACTGACCATTTTCCCGGCTCCGAACCAGAAAGAGTACATCGCCCTTCTGCCGCTCGATGAAAACGGCGAGAACGAAGACGGCGAAGTTTATCTGTATCGTTACTACGAAGAGAACGACCAGCCGAACCTCGACAACATCGATTCCGATGAAGAGTACGAAATTGCAGCAGACGCATTCGACGAGCTGATGGATACCGAGCAGTTCAACGAGATGGAAGAAAATTCCACCGAAGAGTAAGAAGCACAGACTTTGAAACGATTGCAGAACCCGGCGGGAGACCTTATTTTCCTGCCGGGTTTTTCTCTCAAATTCCCATTATTTCTTATTTGTACAGCTTTTCTGCATCTCTCTTTAAGATCTGTTTCTATTCTTTTACAGACGTATAATATATGTGAGTAGCAATTTTCATGCCGCTACATTACATAGGAATACGAGGTATCTTTTTATGAGAGATAAAGATGTGATACAGCACATTCAGGATTTATGCAAAGAGCGTTCCTGGACTTATTACCGTCTTGCAAAAGAGGCGGACATTCCCTATTCTACCTTAAATAATATGGTAAACCGCACCAATATTCCAACCATCCCTACCCTGCAGAAGCTCTGCGACGCTTTCGGCATCACACTTGCCGATTTCTTTCTCGACGAGCCGGATGCCCTGCAGCTTACCGAAGGACAGCAGGAAATCATTACGCTTTACAATAATCTTTCGCTGGAGAAAAAGAAAATCTTAAAAGCTTATATGAAAGGTCTTCTGATGGAAGTCTGACTTTTCCGGCATCATAAGTATCACAGATAAAGAAAGTTCCGTTTTTTGTTTTTCTAAAACAGAGGCGGAACTTTTTTTCTGTCGATAAACTTTTCTTAAATTTTTCTAAAGCCCGGGACTTTTCCCGTATTTCGTTGTAGAATAAAGGACAACTGTTCACATATTAATCACAGAAGGAGTTACCCTTTCATGCTACAGATTCAGCATATCAAAAAAGAATACCGGACCGGGACGCTGGTACAGAAAGCGCTCGACGATGTGTCCTTAAATTTGCGCGACAACGAGTTTGTCGCTATTTTAGGGCCGAGCGGTTCCGGAAAGACGACGCTTCTGAATATCATCGGCGGCCTCGACCGCTACGACAGCGGCGATCTGATCATCAACGGCATTTCCACGAAAAAGTATAAGGACCGCGACTGGGATTCCTACCGGAACCACACGATCGGCTTTGTCTTCCAGAGCTACAACCTGATCCCGCACCAGACCATCCTTGCAAACGTAGAGCTGGCGCTTACCATTTCCGGTGTTTCCAAAGAGGTGCGGCGCAAAAAAGCAATCGCGGCACTTGAAAAGGTCGGTCTTGGAAAACAGCTCCACAAGCGGCCGAGCCAGATGTCCGGCGGTCAGATGCAGCGTGTCGCCATCGCCCGCGCTCTTGTCAATGATCCGGAAATTCTGCTTGCCGATGAGCCGACCGGCGCGCTCGATTCCGACACCAGTATTCAGGTCATGGACCTGCTGCAGGAAGTTGCCAAAGAACGCCTTGTCGTCATGGTCACACACAATCCGGAGCTCGCCGAGCTTTACGCCAACCGGATCGTCACCCTGCGTGACGGTGTGATCTGCTCCGACACGAACCCGTTTGAGCCGGATTCCGAAACCCTGCTTCCGCCCAAACACAAAAACATGGGCAAATCGTCGATGTCCTTTCTGACGGCGCTCTCCTTAAGTTTTAATAACCTGCGCACCAAGAAAGCGCGGACCTTGCTCACCTCGTTTGCCGGCTCAATCGGCATCATCGGCATTGCACTGATTCTGGCACTCTCCTCTGGTGTCAACGAGTATATTCAGAATATGGAAGAGGAAACTCTCTCCGAATATCCTCTTCAGATCCAGAGCACCGGCTTTGACCTCACTTCGATGATGGTCGGCTCACAGAATGCCGGCAAAGACTCAAAAGATTCCGGCAAAAAGAATGAAATCAAAGTCCAGGAAGTCGTGACCAACATGTTCTCCACCATGAACTCCAACGATCTCGCTTCCCTGAAAAAGTACCTTGACGGCGGTGCGGACGGCATTTCCGACTACACAAATGCCATCGAATATTCCTACTCCGTCACGCCGCAGATCTACCGCGAAAACGGCGATTCCATCCGCCAGGTGCACCCGGACCAGTCGTTCCGCTCGCTCGGCCTTGGCGCAAGCTCCAACAGCATCATGTCATCCATGATGAGCACCAACGTCTTTTACGAGATGCCGGACACCGCTTCCCTGTACGAGAACCAGTACGACTTAAAAGCCGGACACTGGCCGGAAAACTATAACGAATGTGTGCTTGTCCTCACTTCCGACGGCGGAATGAGTGATTTTCTGCTCTACACCCTGGGGCTCCGCGATGCACTCGAGCTGGATGAGATGGTCCGCCAGTTTTTAAATGAAGAAACCGTCGAGACCCCTTCCTCCATCGGCACGTATTCCTACGATGATATCCTCGGCACCACGTTCCGTCTTGTGAACAGCGCCGACTGCTACGAATACGACAGTCAGTATCAGGTCTGGAAAGATAAAAGCGACAACGAAGACTATATGAAAAAGCTCGTTGCCAACGGCGAAAAGCTCACAATCACCGGTATTGTCCAGCCGTCCCCTGACTCTGCCGCCTCTGCCCTGACCGCCGGCATCAATTACCCGGCATCGCTGACCCGCCACGTTGTGGAGGAAGCAAAGAAATCCGAGATTGTGAAACAGCAGATGGCGGACTCCTCCATCGATGTCTTTACGAATCAAGAATTCGGCACCGTGGATCAGAACAGCGGTCTTGATATGGATTCCTTTATCACTGTCGATGAGGACAAGCTGCAGAACGCTTTCCAGTTCGACGATTCCGCACTCTCCGGTGCTTTTTCCGGTGATTCCATGAACCTTGATTTTTCCAGTGCCTTTGCGGACGCCGGAAGCAGCATGGATCTCGCGGGTGCGATTGACCTCAGTCAGATCTCTCTTAATTTCGACGGACTGCCGCAGCTTGATCTTGGCCAGATTTTATCCGGGCTTACTCTCAATGTCAGTGAAGACGGCATGCAGGAACTGGCTTCCAGCCTCATGGAGGGCTATCAGGGCTACGCCTCGGAGCACCCGGAGGCGGATTATTCCCATTTACAGGAGGATTTCGTCTCCTACATCAATTCCACGGAAGCACAGGAAATCCTGCGGCGCCACATCCAGACCATCATTGCAGGCGGCGGTGTTTCCATTACACAGGAACAGATCCAGGAACTCATTCAGCGGATCTTCAAAGGGTATCAGGCATACCTGATCAAGATGGGCTACACCGACCCGGAACAGTTTGATGCTTATCTTGCGGAGTATCTGCAGACCGAAGAAGCTGTTCAGATCATCAACGACTGGATTTCCGAGGTGATGCAGAACAACGGCAATATCGAAATTACATCCGACCAGCTCACTGCGCTTGCGACGGAGCTTTCCAACGGTTATCTCGCTTACGTGAAGGAGAACGGCCTGCCGGATCCGACGGAGATGGGCCAGCACTTTATCGCCTATCTGAACACGGCGGACGGCCAGCAGCGGCTGAACAGCGGTATCACAAAAATCGTCGATCTCGACGGACTGCAGTCCCAGGTTTCTTCTGCGCTCACAAACTACATGGCAGGCGTTATGGGAAGCTACTCCGCTTCTGTCGCCTCGGTTCTGCAGACACAGATCACTTCCGCGATGGAACAGATGATGACGCAGATGGCCTCTGCAATTCAGTCCGAGATGGAGCGCGCCATGACGCAGGTCGGTAATTCTCTTCAGGATTCGATGGGCGATGCCATGAAGATTGACACCGATGCCTTTGCAAGTGCCTTCCGGATGAATATGACTGAGGATGATATGAAAGAGCTCTTCGCTTCTCTTAGTTCTTCCGGCTCTTCCACCTATGAGGGCAATCTGCAGAAACTGGGCTACGCTGATTTTGACGAACCTTCTTCGATCAGCATTTACCCGAAAAACTTTGAGAGCAAGGAACACGTTGTCTCCATCCTCGACGGTTACAATGACACGATGGAAAAAGAAGGCAAAAACGAGCAGGTAATCTCGTACACCGATATGGTCGGCACTCTGATGTCCTCCGTCACGGATATCGTCAACATCATCAGCTACGTGCTGATCGCTTTTGTCGGCATTTCCCTTGTGGTTTCCTCGATTATGATCGGCGTCATCACCTATATCAGTGTTCTGGAACGCAAGAAAGAGATCGGTATCCTGCGCGCGATCGGTGCTTCGAAACGCAATATTTCGCAGGTCTTCAATGCCGAAACCTTCATCATCGGACTCTGTGCAGGACTGATCGGCATCGGGCTCTCGCTGCTTCTGATGATTCCGGGCAACCTTCTGATCCACCATCTGGCGGATACGACGAAGGTCAGTGCTTCTCTTCCGCTCGTCCCGGCGCTTGTTCTGATTGCACTCAGCGTCGTTCTGACCCTGATCGGCGGTCTGATTCCGTCGAAGAAAGCGGCAAAAAGCGATCCGGTTACGGCACTCCGGACAGAATAATCTGATCCTTAAAACACACTTTGCAAGTACGCAAAAAGCGGCCGGCAGAGGCTTTTCAAAAGTCCCGCCGGCCGCTTTTTTCTATCTTAAACTTTTATTTTTCTTCCAGAAAAAATCCATGCTCTGTCCGCACCAGTGTCGTCTCATAGAAGGTCTTTGCGAACTGCACCAGATAAGCAGTATCTTTGGCGCCTGCCGTCTCATACGGGGAATGCATCGCAAGCTGAGCCATTCCGATATCCACGCTTGTCACCGAGACAAGAGAGTTCAGAATTGCGCCGAGCGTGCTTCCGCCCGGAATGTCGGCGTGGTTTGCGAATACCTGGCACGGTACGCCGGCCTTCTCGCAAATCATCTTTGTTACGGCTTCCGAAACAGCATCGGTCGTGTATTTCTGGTTTGCACTCTGTTTGATGACAACGCCGCCGTTCATGTAGACGCGGCTCTTCGGATCGTATTTCTCCGCATGCGCCGGATGGAACGCATGTGCATTATCGGCAGAAACCATAAAGCTTCCCGCAAGATCTCTGTGGTAAGCGATCGTATCTTTTCCGCACGCTGCGTTGATGTGCTGCAGGGTCTCAGTCAGGAACGACGAATCTGCGCCCTGTTTGGTAAGGCTTCCGACTTCCTCGTTGTCAAAGATTGCGCAGACATTAACCTGACCTGTCGCTTTTGCGGCAAGGAATCCTTTTAAGGAACCGAATGCGCTCTGCAGATCGTCGAGGCGGCCGCTGGACAGAAATTCTTTGCTGGCGCCCCAGATAGAGCCCTCCACGCGGTTGTACAGATAAAGTTCCATCGAGAGGATGTCCTCTTTTGCCGTATCCGGCAGAAACAGCTCATAGAAATGATCTTTCGCTGTCTCATCACCGAGAATCGGGAGCATGTCGGTCTGCACACTGTATTTGATTCCGTTGTTGATGTCGCGGTTCAGATGAATCGGCAAATTCGGGATCATCACCAGATCTCGTCCGGCATCAACCAGCACGGATTTCACGCTGTTTCCGTCACGTACCACCATGCGGCCCGCCAGGGAAAGCGGACGGTCAAACCATGGGGAACGGATCATTCCGCCGTAGCCCTCCACGTTCAGGCGGGTATAATGACCATCCGTCACGAATGGGTCCTCTCCCTTTACTTTAAACGTCGGACAGTCGCTGTGGCTTGCGATGATCTGGTAGCTGGAAAATGCGCTCTCCGGGATCTGGAACGCAATCACCGAGGATTCATTTCTCGTCACATAATATTTTCCGCCCGGAACGAGACTCCATTCTTTTGTCTCCTCCAGTTTTGTATATCCATTTTCGTTCAGCAGATCACTGGCTTCTTTTACCACATGAAACGGGCTTTTGCACCGCATGATAAAATCGAGCAGCTCCTGCGCTGTATTCAGGTATTCCATAGTTTTTCTCCTTTGCATATATTCAAACGCTTCTTCTATTTTATAAAATCCCGCTGTCTTTTTCAAGACCCAAAAACCTGTGGGAACTTACTGTATCACTCGCAATCATCGTTTCGAATCGGATATTCGCAATCCGCTTCGCTACTCGCACATAAAACCAGCCGCTGCTTCACAAAAAAATCCCGCACAGACAGATTTTTATTTTCTGTCGTGCGGGACTTACTTTTTCCGTTTTTTCTGCTATGCAGAAACCTGATTTCCGGTATACAACTGATAATATTTTCCTTTCTGTTCCATCAGCTGATCATGGGTACCGCGCTCAATAATTTGTCCCTGCTCAAGAACCATGATACAATCGGCGTTTCGTACGGTAGACAGACGATGTGCGATAACAAAGGTTGTTCTTCCGCTCATCAGCTTATCCATACCATCCTGAACAATGCGCTCGGTACGGGTATCAATGGAGCTTGTCGCCTCATCGAGAATCAGTACCGGCGGATCCGCAATGGCTGCACGCGCGATCGCAAGAAGCTGCCGCTGACCCTGGGACAGATTCGCACCGTCTCCGGTCAGCATTGTGTCATAGCCCTGCGGCAGACGCATAATGAACCCGTGCGCATTCGCCAGTTTTGCTGCTGCTACAACCTCATCCTCCGTCGCATCGAGCTTTCCGAAGGCAATATTTTCTCTTACCGTTCCCGTAAACAGATGTGTATCCTGCAAAACAATGCCAAGCGATCTTCTCAGATCGTCTTTTTTGATCTTTCCAATATTGATCTCATCGTAACGGATCTTACCTTTCTGAATATCATAAAAACGGTTGATCAGATTGGTAATGGTTGTTTTTCCGGCTCCGGTGGAACCGACAAACGCGATCTTCTGACCCGGCTCCGCAAACAGTGATACATCGTGCAGAACGATTTTATCCGGGTTATAGCCGAAATCAACATGTTCGAATACCACACGGCCCTGCAGCTCGCGGTAATCCACAGATCCATCTGCCTGGTGCGTATGCTTCCATGCCCATTTTCCGGTACGCTCTTTCGTCTCGGTGAGTTTTCCGTTTTCTTCCTTCGCATTGACAAGCGTTACATACCCCTCGTCCAGCTCCGGCTCTTCATCCATCAGGCGGAAAATACGTTCGGCTCCTGCAAGTGCCATAACGATTGCGTTCAACTGCTGGCTGACCTGGTTGATCGGCATGTTAAAACTCTTGTTGAAGGTCAGAAAGCTTGCCAGACCACCGAGCGTAAAGCCACCGACATTGCCAAGGGCAAGTGCACCGCCGACAATCGCACAGACAACATAGCTCATATTTCCAAGCTGTGCATTGATCGGTCCGATGACATTCGCAAACGCATTGGCATTGTAAGCACTCTCATACAGATTGTTATTAATTTCTTTGAATTTTTCGATATTCTCCTCTTCATGACAGAATACCTTGACAACCTTCTGGCCATCCATCATCTCTTCGATAAAGCCGTTGACTTTACCAAGATCCCTCTGCTGTTTTACAAAGAAATTTCCGGAAAATCCGGCCACCTTTTTTGTCACTCCCAGCATGATAGATACCATAACCAGCGTTGTAATCGTCAGCGGGATGTTCAGAATCAGCATACTGACAAAGACACTGACAATCGTGATTGCACTGTTGATGATCTGCGGGATACTCTGACTGATCATCTGGCGCAGAGTATCAATATCATTTGTATAAATCGACATAATATCGCCGTGCGCATGCGTATCAAAATATTTGATTGGCAGCTTTTCCATATTGCCGAACAGATCATTTCTCAGATTCCGCAGGGTTCCCTGGGACACATAAATCATGGTACGGTTCTGAATGAACGCAGCCACAATACCGATCCCGTAAAATCCGGCCACCCGCAAAATTGCGTGGAGCAGCGGGCCAAAATCCGGATCCGGCTGGGTCAGCATCGGCGTGATATAGCCGTCAATCAGCGTTTTCATAAACATCGTTCCCTGTACGTTTGCCAGGACGTTGACAAAAATCGCAATGACAACAGCGATGCAATGTACGGTATAATCCTTTAATGCATATTTCATAATTCTGGTAAAGATCTTCATCGGATTCTTGACCTGCGGTTTCACCCCTCTTGGAGGTCTTGCGCCCGGCCCCTTTACCTGCTGTACTCTCTCTGCCATTCCTTACTCACCTCTCTTTTCGTCAAAGTCTCCGCCGCCACCGGTCTGAGACTCATATACTTCCCGGTAAATTTCATTGGTTTTCAGTAATTCCTCATGGCTTCCAAAACCATTTACTTTTCCGTTCTCCATGACAATGATACGGTCTGCGTCCTGCACACTGGAAATACGCTGTGCAATGATCAGCTTTGTCGTTTCAGGAATCTCGGTCAGGAATGCCTTCCGGATTTTTGCATCGGTTGCGGTATCGACAGCACTTGTACTGTCATCCAGAATCAGCACCTTTGGTTTTTTCAGCAGCGCTCGTGCGATACAGAGGCGCTGTTTCTGGCCGCCGGATACGTTGGATCCGCCCTGCTCGATGTAGGTGTTGTAGCCCTCCGGCATCCGGTCGATAAATTCATCAGCGCAGGCAAGACGGCAGACACGCTTGCACTCTTCTTCCGAAGCATTTTTATCACCCCAGCGAAGATTGTCGAGAATGGTACCGGAAAACAGCACATTTTTCTGTAAAACAACGGCTACTTCATTTCGCAGAGTTTCCATATCGTAGGAACGGACATCCTTTCCGCCGACTTTGATGGAGCCTTCCGTGACATCGTACAGACGGCTGATCAGGTTGACAAGACTCGTCTTCGCACTTCCGGTTCCGCCGATGATACCGATGGTCTCACCGGATTTGATCGAAAGGTTGATATCCGAAAGAACCGGCTCGCCTGCTCCCTTTTTGTAGTTGAAGTAGACGTGATCGAAGGTAATGCTTCCGTCCGGAATATCAAAGTCTGGATTCTCCGGATTGTCGAGATCGCTCTTCTCATTCAGAACCTCGGTAATACGGCGCGCACTCGCAAGGCTCATCGTGATCATAACGAATACCATCGAAAGCATCATGAGGCTCATCAAAATGTTCATGCAGTAGGTCAGAAGGCTCATCAGCTCTCCTGTTGTCAGGCTGCTTCCGACGATCATCTTCGCACCGAGCCAGCTGATCAGAAGAATACAGCTGTAAACGGTAAGCTGCATCAGCGGCGCGTTGAAGGAAAGGTTTTCCTCTGCTTTACAGAAAATTTTGTAGATGTTCTCTGCTGCTTTGTGGAACTTACTTGTTTCATGATCCTCACGCACATACGCTTTTACTACGCGGATGGCGGATACGTTTTCCTGTACGCTCGCATTCAGCTCATCGTACTTCGGAAATGCCTGATCGAAATATTTCATCGCGGAACGCATGATCAAAAACAGACACGTTCCGAGGATAAGAATGGCTACCAGATAAACGCTTGCAAGACGTGCATTGATATAAAACGACATAATCATCGCGATAATCATGCTCGACGGTGCACGCATGCACATACGAAGAATCATCTGATAGGCATTCTGCAGGTTGGTGACGTCTGTCGTCAGGCGGGTGACAAGACCTGCGGTGCTGAATTTGTCGATATTCGAAAATGAATATTCCTGAATGTTTTCAAACATGGCCTGACGCAGATTTCTTGCAAATCCGGCAGACGCTTTTGCTCCATATTTTCCGCCCATGATACCGGCAAACAGACCGATGGCTGCTGCTGCCACCATGAACGCTCCCACCACGTAGATGTGATGGAGATCGCCTTTTTCTACACCATCATCGATAATGGATGCCATCATAAGAGGAATGATCATCTCCATGATAACTTCCAGAATCATGAAAAGCGGAGTGGCAATGGAGGCTTTTTTAAACTCTTTTACCTGTGCTCCAAGTGTTTTTAACATGATGTCTCTCCTAACATATTTTTTACATTGCTTTTGAGCTGGTCGATGACACGGTAGAAGGTATCGAGATCTTCTTTTGCAATTCCTTCAATTGTCTGTTCTTCCAGAATATCGATCATATCTTTCGTCTTCTCGTGAAGCTCTCTTCCGGTATCGGTCAGCACCAGTTTCTTCAGACGTGCATCATAGGGAACGGACTCCCGTCGGATGTAGCCCTTTTTCTCCATGAGCTTTAAAATATTCGTCACGGTGGACCGACAGATCTTAAACTCCGCCTCGATATCCTTCTGGAAAATATCTTTGTCTTCGTTCCGGCACAGATACCCTAAAATCCATCCGTGCATGGCGGTCAGTTCATCGACCCCCCGCTCTCTGGCGGCTGCCATCAGGTTCCGTGACATCATATTGTCCAGCGTCCGCAGTTCGTGGCCGATTTTTCTTTTTTTACAACACACGCTGCTTTTTTCCTCCTTTCCCCTTTGCTGCCGTCCCCATCTGTTCTTTATAAAACTGTTTGAACAAGGACTGTTCTATAAGCAACTGTTCTATAGATAACTGTTTCATATTAAACAGTTCGCTATAGAACATTCTAGGAGGTTTTGTGGGAAATGTCAACCTGTTTGCGTAAAAAAATTTGAAAAAAATGCTCCGGATAAAAGTTTTCCACTTTCCGCCCGGAGCATTCCGCTCGTTTATTCTTCGATTTTTCTTCTTAAATAGCTTCCCACCATATGGGAAAAATTGCGGATGTCGCGCGCATATGCGAAATCCTTGCCGAAAATCTTCTGCTCCGCCATAAGCTCCGTCTCCTCGCCTACAAAGACCCCAAGCACCGAGACACCCTGCTGCCTGAGGCGCCGCACCTCGGTTGCCGTGTCATGCAGCGCATAGTCATCCCGGTACGGCTTTGGATTTCTCGCATTCGGCCGGTTCACCAGCACATCGTACGGCTTTCCGTCGCTTAAGAGGATCAGCAGCTTCCGGTCCTCCTGGCGTTTTAAAAGATCTATCCCCGCAGCCTTGACAGCAAGCCCGTCGCGGTTGTTTGATGATGTAATATACTCAAAAATATTGCTGTTCTTCTCCCGCGGATCGTCGTAATCGCGCATCCGGTGCAGGATCGTGTAATCCCAGAACGTACAGAAGCTCATCACGCGGAACGGGATGTGCAGGCGGCTTAAGGTCTCCGCCAGAATGTACGTCTGCAGTGTCACATTCTCCTGGCGCGGCCGCTGGGAACCGCTCGCATCCACGAGAATATCCACAACAAAATCAAGGGAATTCCGCCGCTGCTCCAGCCGGAACAGATCCGCATTCTGACTCCGTCCCACCTTCCACATCCGCGCGGGCTGTAAAATTCCGTGGTCTGCATCTGCAAACGACTGGTCCTCCTGCAGCAGCATCGCTTTTTTCAGTTCCTGGTACAGCAGCGAAATGTTCTGCCGCACCGCGCGGTGCTGGTCGTAATAGGCATGAAGATTTTTATCCTTCTGTTTCTGCGCATAGGAGAGCTGATAATACTTTCCGACCGGATTTTTCAGCACACCCTCCGTGTAATAGAGGCTGCAGTCGCTGTGGATGCCGCGGCAGAGCTGGTAATTCCGGCTTTTCTCCTCACTTTCCGAGAGCCACGTTTTTCCGTAATTGCGCTGAATGTACTGATACATCCGTGCCAGCGCTTTCTCATCGACGACAACGACCTTTTTGGTATCGCTTCCCGCTGTTTTTTCTTTCTTCTCTTCCGCCTCTTTTGATGTGAAATTTGTCATATCAAGCGAAACTCGCTCCAGATATGTCTCGAGCCCGTCCTCATACAGCTCTTCCGAAAGGAAATCCTTCCAGGAATACTCGGTGAGCTCCTCGATCGTTACCGCAAGAACCGAGGCAAGATCACCGTGCTTTTTCACAAATGCGGGATCGACGACCTTATTGTACAGCTCGTCCGTCACCCGGATCAGTTCCATTGTATCCGCTGTTTCGGATGCGTGTTTCAGCAGCTCCATCCACTCCCGCGTTTTCCCCGAGTATAAAGGGCTTTTTCCCTCGTCCTCCTCTCTTCTTCCGCGCAGATACTCCAGTTTCAGGCGCCCTGTCTCATTTTTGGATAAAGATTCAAACGAGTGGTCCAGTATTTCCTCCGCTGCTCTCCTTCGAAAGCCCTTGACACCGGGGCGCTCGCTTTCGAGCCGCTTCGATACGGCCTCCTCCGTCACCAGCTGGGCGAGCATCATCAGTTCTCCCTCCGCTGCGCCGCTGTAAACCTTCTTCACCAGATACAGGCTGTAGGCTTCCCGATCAAAGTAACACGAAAAGGCACCCTGGCGGATCGTATCGTACAGCACCGTATCCGGCTCTTTCGCATACCGCTCCACGTCCGGGTTCAGCTTCAGCGTGTAGTCGCCGCTGACAGTCCAGACGAGATTGCGGATCCGGCTTTCCAGCTCCATCTCATGCGTTTTTAATGTTTCCTCTGTCACCATACGTATTTCCTCTAAAAAACATCCTGCGGCGTCCACTCTTCCGGAATCCGCGTGCGCACGACATCCCGCACGATCTCTTTTTCAAACAGGTCAAAGCATTTATTGACAATGCCGATCTGCACCGCAAGATACGGGGACAGCCCCTGACGCATCGTGCCGATCGCTCCGAACAGGCCGCGGAGGTCGAGCGCGCGCGTGGTGATTTCCGCCTGTTTTGCCTTTTTCTGCAGATCGAGGTAAAGACCGGCCAGCGCATCGCGTGCCGCCGGTTTCAGATCCGGGAATTTTGACTGCATCAGATAAAACAGTGTCTCTTCTGTAAGCGGCGGCATGTCAATCACCAGAAAGCGGGACACCAGCGCTTCATTCAGCTCCCTCGTTCCCGCATAGCCGTAATTCATCGTTCCGATCATCCGCGCCGCCGGGTGAAGCGGAATTTTATCGTAGCCCGGCACATCGATGATACGGCGGTAGTCGAGCGCCGCGTGAAGAACACTGACCGCATCGTTTTTCGCCATGTTGATCTCATCGAGAATACCAAAGCCGCCTTCCTCGGCACAGCGGTAAATGCTGCCCTTCCGGAGTGTGACCTCCTGGTTCTGGAACGTATCGGTTCCGATCAGCTCGGCACTTCCCGTATTTACATGGAAGGAAACGTTGTACGTCGGTCTTCCGAAAACGTACGCCAGTGTCTCCGCCAACACGTTTTTTCCCGTTGCCTTTTCGCCGGTCAGCAGCAGATTTTCGCCCTGCAGAAGCGCGGCAATCGCCATCTCCAGAATCTCTTTTCCAAAAAACGGGATTTCCGGCGTGCTCATGCGGTTCTCTAAGCCCTCCGCCACCGGATAGCTCTCGCGGAATCTCCGCACGCTCTCAATTAACGCCCCGCTTACGCCCTGTTCCTGTAAAAATGAATCGTTCATCTTCTATTTTTTAATCCTCTCTGTCGTTAAAATATCTTTTTGCTTCTACCAGTATACGGGATCTGCCTTTTTTCTGCAAGACCTGTCGTACTTATAGCAATCCCCGAAAATAATGCAAAAAATTCAGCACCGCAGAGCGTGAATTACTGCGTCACAGATTTTCGTCGTACCCCGGTACGCCTTCAAATCTGTTCCTTGCAATTCGCGCTCTGCAGCACTGCCTTTTTTGCATTATTTTCGGGTCTTGCTATAGATTGAATTGGATTGAAACATAAAGACGCCGGAAAACAGGCTTTATCCCGTTTCCCGGCGTCTTATTTCTGTCATTGATTCAGTTCATGCATCGCATTATCCGCGGATTCCGGAAAGAATTTCCTCTGTGGAAGCTTTTGCCTCCTCGTCCAGGTTCTCTTTCTTATAGTTCTCATATCTCTGTTTGTGATGCGGATTCTCTGCCCACAGCTCGTCTGCGGCTTTTTTCCACTCAGCAGCATACAGATCACATTTTCCGCACAGATGCTCTGCGCTCTCCGGAGACTGCAGGTCGGTTGACTTCGCGCCGGTCTTCTCTACCATCTCACGCAGCAGTTCCGGATTTTCGAGCATCGGACATGGGCGCAGGTGGTTGCGGTTGAACGGCTGTCCATCGCGGTATGCCTGGAACAGCGGCTGCTGCAGTGCTTCGATCAGGGAAACTTCGTTGATGTTGGCGCCGGAGTAATGGATGAAAACACACGGCTCCACATCGCCGTTTGCATTGATATGGCAGTAGTTTCTTCCTCCTGCGATACAGCCTCCGACGAACTCACCGTCGTTCTGGAAGTCCATAACAAAGATCTGTTTGTCGCTCTTATCGGAACGGATCTCACGCAGTCTGTGATAGATATATTTTCTCTGCTCAACCGTCGGCATCAGCTCCGGTGCAGCGTCCATGCCGACCGGCATGAAGTGGAAATACCAGCTGTAACGGCATCCGTGCTCGATCAAAAGATCCAGGAACTCGTCACTTGTAACGGTCTCGAGGTTTGCTCTTGTGTAGCAGATGGAAGTACCAAAAAGCAGACCGTGTTTTTTCATCAGATCCATGGCTGCCAGAACTTTATCGAAAATACCCTCGCCGCGGCGTCCGTCGTTGACCTCCTCGAAGCCTTCCAGAGACAGGGAGAAGGAGATATTGCCGAGCTTCTGAACCGCCTCACAGAACTCCTCGTCGATCAGGGTTCCATTGGTAAAGCAGTGGAATTCACAGTCATGATGCTCTTCTGCCAGACGCAGGATGTCTTTTTTGCGCACAAGCGGTTCGCCGCCGGTGAACATGTAGAAGTAGGTTCCCAGCTCTTTTCCCTGGCTTATGATATCAGAAAGTTTCTCATAGGAAAGATTCAGCTTGTGGCCGTATTCTGCTGCCCAGCATCCGGTGCAGTGCAGGTTACAGGCACTTGTCGGGTCCATCAGCATCGTCCATGGGATGTTGCAGTTGTATTTTTCACGGTTCATACGGATCTGTTTCGTTCCGACGAAAGCTGCCTGGAATCCCAGGTTCAAAGCAGTCATTTTGATCACCTGCGGATCCAGCTCGTCCAGTCCGCGGTTGACATACTGTACCCATTTGTTGTCCGGATTCTGCAGCATGGTGCGGATGTTGTCGAAGGTTTTCTCCGCAAACATATTTCCGGTAAATTTCTGTACAAAATCCGTCAGATTCAACAGCGCTTTTGTTCTGTCGTCTCCGTGATTCACATATTTTAAAACACCATCGATCGCAGCGCCTGCAGCGGCTCTTTCTACTTTCATTTTTGCATCCATTGTTCACGATCTCCTTTGTAATAGTTTAATATTTTCGCCCGGAATTGATCTGGTTTTGAATACCACATCCTGGCTTTTTCCCATTATATTCTCCATATTTGGAAAATACAACCCAAAATTCCCTCGTTTTGGACACATCAAAAAAAGTGTCCCACGGGGGAACACTTTTTCCTGTTTTTCTCTTTCCGTTATATTTTACATTGCATTTTCAGATTCACACAAAGCATTTTCTAATTTTCGATCAGAACCGCGCGGATCGGTCCGCCGTACTGGTGTTTCTTTTTGACCGGAGCAGCCACAAGAAAATAATGACCCGAGGTCACTTTCTCCAGATTCAGATTTTCGACAATCACCGTACCTTTTTTCAGCAGCTGCTGATGAACATCATTCCCCGATGTCTCATTTCCGACAGTTTCCTGCTCCACACCGAGCAGCACCAATTTTTTCTCTGCCAGGTAATCTGCCCCATCGCGTGTAATCTGCGCATCGCCGCGGATCAGAAGACGTTCACAGTCCTCTTCCATGACCTCCTCGAGCACTTCTCTTGTCACTTTTCCCTCAAGCTCCGCCACCTGACAGATGCCAAGTGACCGATCGAGCGTCGTCTGCGCCGTTCCTTCCTCCGTCATCAGATGACGCGGCGCGTCCATTGCGGAAAACTGCTCTCCGGAAATGTCATATAATTTCATATTTTCCTATCCTCAAACCGGGAAACTCCCGTCTTTCTTTTTTCCAATATTTGCCGATACTGCCAGATTCTGCCGGCAGCCAAACCTTGTTTAGTATAGCCTATTTTCGGACGCTTTACAAGGCTCATTTCTGCAAAAATTCTGACTTTTATACAGCAATCCTGTCTGCAATAAACAATTTGTCATTTTCACTCCCCTGGTGTATAATAGAAATATCCAAACGGTTACGCTCTCTTTCAAAAGGGAGGGAAATCTTATGAAACTCCGGCTAAGCCCGTGGATCTGCGCCACGGCTTCGCCGGAGTTTTTTACACTCTTCTGGTTTACGGAATCAGACGGTGAATGTCTCTTGGAAACAGGGATGCGTTCCGCACATTTTCAAATCCGAGAAGCCGTGCCGTAAACCGCTCCAGCCCAAGACCGAGGCCGCCGTGCGGAGGCATGCCGCAGCGGTGCATCATTAGATAGCTCTCAAACGCTTCCACATGCATGCCGCGGCTTTCGATCTTTTCCACCTGCTCCCGGTAATTGTGGATGCGCTGGCCGCCGGTCGTCACTTCAAGGCCGCGGAAGAGAAGGTCAAAACTTTCCGTCACTGCCGGGTTTTCTCTGCTGTCCATCGCGTAGAACGGGCGCTTGGCGCTTGGATAATGTGTCACAAATACGAAGTCACTGCCTGTCGTTTTCTTCACGTATTCGCACAGCAGTTTTTCCTCCTCCGGTTCAAAGTCCAGTTTCTCCGAAAAGGCTCTTTTGTATACACGGCTCACCAGCTCTTTCGCCTCCGAAAAACGGATTCTCGGAATCTCCGTGATCACCGGCACCTCTGCTTTTAAAAGCGAAAGCTCCGCTCCGCATGTCTCCTGCAGCCGTGCAAACGTGTACCGCAGCATCTCCTGTTCCATCGCCATGATGTCCTCGAAGTTCTCGATATAGCCTATCTCAAAGTCCACGCTTGTATATTCGTTCAGATGACGCGCCGTGTCGTGTTTCTCCGCCCGGAAGACCGGTGCGATCTCGTAGACACGCTCGAAGACGCCGACCATCATCTGCTTGTAAAACTGCGGGCTCTGCGCCAGATATGCCTGTTCGCCGAAATACGACAAAGAGAAGATATTAGCTCCGCCCTCGGCTCCTGCCGCTACGAGCTTCGGTGTGTGGATTTCGGTGAAGTGCTGTCCATCTAGAAATTCGCGGAACGCCTGACAGATCCTGGCCTGAATCTGGAAAACCGCGCGCTCTTTTTCATTTCGCAGCGTGATGGGCCGGTAGTCCAGCAGGTTCTCGATGGAAGTGTTGACCCGCTTCTGGTTGATGACAACCGGCGGTACTTCTTCCGGCTCGGAGAGGATTTCCACTTCTAACAGATGCAGGTCATACCCGCTTCTGGAACGCTCTTCACGGATCACCTCCGCGGTAAACCGGACACACGCCTCTTCTTTTAATTTCTCCAATGCAAACCGGGCATACGCCGGCTCGTACACGCACTGTACCATCTGCCGTTTCGTCCGAAGCAGCACAAATGCAAATGAGCTCATTTTTCGGATTTTGTAAATGCTTCCATGCAGCCGCACGATTTCGCCGATGTGTGCTCCTAACTGCTCTGCTTCGAGTTCCTCTGTTTTTCTTACTTTTACGGTATTCATTTCTGTCTTCATAGTCTTTTCTGCCTTTCTGTTCTGATTTTTCTTTATCGCCGCAAAATCAGCAGAAAATCCATATGGACATAATCTGTATGTCCCATACGATCACAACCCTTCTCTGATGTAAATTTCAAGTCATTCCCGCATGGATAAAAAATGGCAAAGAAAAACCACACGGGGTATTTCTTTTTCTCCCAGTGTGGTTTCCCTTTGCCTTATCTTCCACACAGGTACAACACAATCAGCGCCTGTACCTGTGAAGTATAGTAGTCTTCACTTTGATACAAGCGCTATCAATCGTCGTCCCTGTGCATTTGTACGCTGTGCATCTCGTTCATCGTTGATAACCTCTGTTTCGTAATTTTGTTGTATTATAGTTCTGCGTTCCGGTTTTGTCAACCCTTATTTTCCATAATCGATGATCACCACTTCCGCTTTCGTTCCAATCCGCATCGGCGGTCCCCAGAGGCTCACGCCGGAGGTGACGATGCTGTACATGTCTCCGACTTTCTTCATCCCGCAGGCATTCTCCCACATCAGGCCGGTAAAGATATTGCCAGGGAAGAGCTGTCCGTCATGCGTATGGCCGCCAAGATCAAGGTCTGCGCCTGCCTCTGCCAGCTCGGTCAGCTCCGACGGCTGGTGGTCAATCACAAAAACTGGAAGCGACTGGTCCAGTCCGGTAAGCAGTTCGGACGGCGTGTCGCGTGTCTCCTGCGTTTTGCGGATCCGGTCGGGATCTTTTCGGCCCGCCAGATAAAAGGCATCATCGATACAGACCACATCATCCTCCAGCAGATGAATCTTCGCGCGGTCCAGAAACTCACCGAACCGGCGGTCGGCGATGCGCTCCTCCTTCGTCTCAAACGTAAAGCCCGCGAGAATCTTCTCATCGAGATCGTGGTTGCCGTAGCAGGCGTACGTGCCGTACCGGCTCTTTAAGCCCGCCAGAAGATCCGCCACGCGGTCCGGCTCATAGATGGCATCGTACTCATTATCAAAAATATCCCCGGCAATCACAACGACATCCGGCTCCTCAGCGTTGATTTTTTCCACCATCTCTTCCATTTGATGACTGCCGATGCTGTACCCCAGATGAAGATCTGCGACGAGCGCAATTTTCAGATGTGCATCCTTTTTCGATGGAACCTCATATCGTGTCGTGTAAATATGGACTGCATGCACCATTCCGTAGATGCACATTCCCGTCACAAAAAGGATCGCGCCAAGGCCGACCGCTTTCAATCCCATCGGAGAATACAGCCAAGTTTTCGTCAGTGCCGTATGCGCAAAAATGAAGCGCAGCAGCACCAGAATCGCGGTGAAGCCAAGAAAATACAGATACATGCCGAGCCAGCAGTTGCTGATGACCTTTAAAATCCGGTGAACGGGATCTCTTTTGATCAGAAAGCTCGTCAGCAGGGAAAGTGCAAAAAATGCATACAGCACCAAAATGACACCCAGCACGGCCGGATGGCGGAACAAAGGATGCACCTCCTTCATCCACCGCAGCAGCCAGTAGGCGGTAAATACATTTGCCAGTATGTAGACCGGCGCAAGAAATATTGCAAGCATACGTATGTTTCCTCTCTTTTTCGATTCAAATGCAGGGCAGGAAAAAGCGTGCCGAACGAAACGTTTCCGGCACGCTTTTTTGCCAGGCATTCATCAGAGTTTTTTCTCTATGATATCAAACAGCTCACGTCTCCGCTTCCGCCAGCGCCAGCCATTTGCAAGTTTGTTGTAGAAATAGAACGAATCCACAAGCACCATGTTCAGGCGGCCGATCCGGTCTTTCGTCGTTCCGTTGTAATGCTCGCCGCCGCAATCAATCTGCGGGCACGTTTTTACGTAGGCGATCAGATCATCCTCACTTCTGATGGTATCCGGCAGCTCGGTGTACGCTTTTCCGATGCAGTCCAGCCGGTGCGCATCGCTTCCGCCAAAGCCGGGCTTATTGAATTTCTCCGCCAGCCGTTTCGCTTTTGCGTTCGTCTCCGCGCTCTCACACGCATTGAAAATTTCAACAAAATCGAACTGCGGGAGAAGCTGGGCAATCCGCTGCTGATACTTTTTCTTCCGTTCATTCGTGCTGATCATGCTCATAAATTTTTCGCCGTACGGATGCGCCGGTCCTAAAATTCCGCCGTACGCATGGACGATCTTGACAAGGATCGATCCCGGCAGGCCGCGCAGCTCCAGAATTTTTAATTTTACGCCGAACGGCATAATCACAAGAATGTGGCCGCAGTCGCACGTATCGTACTCAACACCTTTTAATACCACAAAATCCTGGTGTGCTCTTCCCTTGATGGCATTCTTCCACTCGCGGTATCCGTCATAGGAATCGTGGTCCGATACCAACATTCCTCCAAATCCTTTTCGTTTCAGTGTTCGGATGTACTCCTCAATCATGACTTTTCCATCCATCGAACCCTCTTTTGTGTGGCAGTGCATATCAAATTTCATGCAAAACGCCTCCTTTTATCTTCCATGTTCGAAAACCATTTCGTTTTTCCTATTTTTCTGGAATCGTTTCGGATGGTTCCGCCGCGTTTTTGGCGCGGCAGAATCGATAGTTTGTACCATCTAACTTTATTTTACCACTTTTTCCACAAAAGAAAAAGAAATTTCTTCTGAAGATCTGGTAAATTTTCCTTAAGGAATGGAGTTTTTAGACAATTCCTGTTCTTTGTCCCTGTTTTTACCGTGTTCTTTTTGCTATGATAAAAACAGCTTATTTTACTTGATCGGAGGAACACATTATGAATTCACAGGACATCACCCGCGCACTGATCGACACAACAGTTGCACGCGCGATGGTGGAGATGGACGCAGATCCGAAACGCAGCGTCCGCAAGCTCTGCGATCTTGGCCGCCAATTTTCCCGCGGCCGCTTTCAGAATCAGATTTTTGCCATTTTTCAGGATCTTCTGCGCAACGATGAAAGCCCGTATTATCAGGCGATCGACTTTCTGCTGCGCAGCAACGATCCGGAAGCGCTTCGTCAGTTCGGCATCAACATCGGCTACAACAGTTTTACCTACGGTGCGCAGATTCTGCGCCAGAAGCAGAAAGAACTTTCCTTTGCTGTTCCCTGGGTTGTCAAGCTCCGTCTCGACAGCCGCATCCCGGACACTTACGATTCCTCGTTTTTTGCATCCGTGGTCAGAACCGGTCTGACATACGGCATCTACTCTTATCAGCTCCGCTCCATGGATCATCATGAGGATATGGAATCCTACCTTGCCGTTATCCAGTCGCATCCGGAATGCGCGTTTCTCTGGTTTCTTTCCGATACGCCGCTTACCGAAAAACAGCAGAAACTGCTTTTATCCTGCCCGAACCTGATGGTTTCTCTTCCAATTGATGCCCCCTCAACGGCTTCCATGGCAAAAGCCCTGCGCCGTCAGAAAACACTGTTCGGTATGCACAAAGTCTATCAGGATGCAGATGCTGCCGCTTATCTGCTCTCTTTTGACCACCTGTATTCCCAGATGGAACAGAGTGTCTTTTTCTTTCTGGTCGCAGATGATTCGTGCTCAAAAGAAAGTATCCGGGCTGTTTCCGATGTTGTTCAACAGTACCGCTTCACCCCCATACAGCCATTCTTCCCGATCGAAGTACAGGAAGACTCCCGCAAAATTGAGCAGATTATCACCGCCAATCCGGCGTATCTGCTGCTTCTGCCGGATCACATGGCCCGCACACTCGATACGCCCACCGTTTCCTTTGAAGAGTTGTCTCTTCGGAATATATTTTACCGTGAACTGCTCGCAGATGCATAAAAGTACAGCCAAAGCGGAATTTTATTTCTTTGGTTCCGCTTTGGCTGCTATTTTTTCTGATGATCTGTATATCACTTCTTTCAGTTCTTCGACAAACGTTTCCGGTTCCAGCTCGCTTTCCATGGAAAACCAGCGCAGAACCGCGGTCAGGAAGACATCACAGAAGAACGTTACAAACAGTTTCTGATTCTGTACCTGAAAGAGATCCTGTACAAAAAACGCCATGACCGGCTCGAGCATCTCGTAAAAGTAATCCTTAAAACTGTTCTGCCCTTCGATCCTCAGGGCACTCTGGTAAAATGCTTTATTCTGATAGAAAATATTGCAGACCGCCACCAGCACATCCCATTCATTCTCAAAGTTCTTTCCGCCCATGTTTGTCAGAAAGTCCACATAAAAGATCCAGTTTACCAGATCGTATTTATCTTTAAAATGATAATAAAAGCTTTTCCGGTTCAGACCGCATTCCTCGCAGAGATCTGAAATACTGATTTTCGCAAAAGACTTGCATACCATCAATTTTTTCATTGCATCTGCAAGCGCACTCTTTGTACTGTTGGAATCCGCCATCTCTTCTCTCCCTCTCTTTTCGACCGTTTGTGCTATTATTCTACACCATCTTTTTCCTTTATGCAAGAAAAGCGCACCAGGAAAAGGCTGTATTTCCTTTTTCTGGCACGCTTTTTGCAATCATACTTCTTCCGTTTTTCCATCTGCCTCCAGTGTGAACCAGAATGCCACACCGTTGTCGTAATTCTGGCAGCCGCACTGCTGCTGGAAGGAATCCATAATGGCTTTTACGATGGAAAGGCCGATGCCGCTTCCGCCGTATTCCCTTGTTCTCGCTTTGTCCACCTTGAAGAATTTCACCCATACCTTGTCGAGATCCTCCTCCGGGATCGGGTCCCCGGTATTGAAAACGGTTGTCTTTACGACATTCCCTTCTTTTTTGCAGCTGATCTCAATCGTGTGGTCGTAGTCCAGATGGTTGAGGGCATTCGTCAGATAGTTGGTGATAACCTCCTCGACTTTGAATTCATCGCCCCAGACATAGAGCGGGTCGCCGCCGGTAAAGAGCACTTTTGCCTCTTTCTGGCGGATCAGGATGTCGGAGGACTGCAGCACGCCTTTAATCACGGCGTTCAGATCGAACCGTTCCATATTGACCTGATCCTCACCGAACTCGAGTTGGTTCAGGTTCAGGAGTTTTTTGACCATCTCGTTCATCTTTGCCGCCTCGTCGATGATGACATCGCAGTAGAACTCGCGGCTTTCCTCATCGTCGTTGATGTTGTCTTTCAGGCCTTCCGCATAACCCTGAATCAGAGCGATCGGGGTTTTCAGCTCATGTGTGACATTTGAGAGGAACTCGCGGCGCATTTCATCAATCTGCGTTTTTTTGTCAATATCTTTCTGCAGCTCAACGTTCGCACTTTTCAGCTCGGAAATCGCCTGCTCAAGCTGTTCGGACATGACATTGAAGTTGTTTCCAAGCTCGCCGATCTCGTCTTTTCCGCCGCTCACGTAGCGGGCATCGAAGTCAAGGGCTGCCATTTTTTTCGAAATTTCGGTCAGCTCCTGCACCGGACGGACGATCTGGCGGGTGATGATCCAGATCACAATGGCACCGATGATGATGATCGGAATGCCGATAAAGAGGTAAAACTGGTTGGAAAGGCCGACCGCATCCGTGATGCTCTCCAGCGGGCATCTTGCAAAGTAGCAGTTTCCATTGTCAAACCAGCCGATGATCTGCAGATACTCGGCATCGGCGTGGCTGTCGTAGAATTTCTGGATCTGATAGTTGTCTTTGCTGTCAACGACTTTGGTATTTGCCTGCTCGTTTCCGCTGATCAGGCCGAAGATCAGGGTCTGGAGGCTCTGGCGGTCGGTTGCGTTGGAATAGACGAAGCTGCTGAGCTCCGGTCCGGTGATAATGACTTTCAGGTTGTTGGTAACGCAGAACTGCTCGAAGGTATCAGGGATATCGTCGCTGTCTCCGCCTGTCGCATTCAGTTTCTGAAAGCTCTCTGCCAGAATGTGTTCTTTATCCCGGATATAAAAGGACCCGAGAAAGAAGTAATTGATCAGGCCGATGATAAGCAGGGTAGCTGCCATGGTCGCAATAAAAGTGTAGGCAATTCGTTTTTTGACGGAGTGTTTTCTTCCCTTTTGTGGCATTTTCAAGTGAAACCGGTGCTTTTTCTCCGTCTGGTTTCCCATTGTCACACGGGAATCTTCTGCAGGTATCTCCATGGAAGTCTCATTTTGTTTTTCTGTTCCGTTCATGATTCGTCCGCCTCGAATTTATAGCCCATGCCCCAGATGGTCTTGATTAAATCGCCTTTGTCGCCCATTTTGCTGCGAAGTTTTTTGACGTGGGTGTCGATGGTGCGGGCGTCGCCGTAGTAGTCGTAGTTCCAGACGTTGTTCAGGATTTTTTCTCTGGAGAGGGCGATTCCCTGGTTTTCGAGGAAGTAGGTGAGGAGTTCGAATTCTTTATAGCTTAACTCCATTGGTTTTCCGTCAATGGATGCCATGTGGGCGGCTTTGTCGATGCGGATGCCGCCGGCTTCTAATACGTCGTCTTCGCCGGTTTTGCCGCTGCGGCGCAGGATGGCTTCGACGCGGGCGACGAGGATTTTCGGGGAAAATGGTTTGGAGATGTATTCGTCTACGCCGAGGTCAAAGCCGAGGAGTTCATCGCGTTCTTCGCTTTTGGCGGTGAGCATGATGATCGGGACTTTGGAGTTCTGGCGGATTTCGCGGCAGACCTGCCAGCCGTCCATTTTGGGCATCATAACATCGAGGATGATGAGGGCGATGTCTTTCTGGGCATAGAAGGTGTCGACGGCCTGCTCGCCGTCTCCGGCTTCGATGACGTCGTATCCGGCTTTTACTAAAAAATCTTTGACAAGTTTGCGCATACGGCTTTCGTCGTCTACTACTAGGATTTTTAATTTGTCCATGATTGAAAGTCTCCTTTATTTGACGGACGGAAAAAAAACGGCTGCCCGCCCGCTCGTGCTTTTTCCTGATCTCGTTGTGTTTTTATGTTTGATATTTTTACCATTTTACTTTAGCATGGGTTTATGTTTTTTCTGTGAAATGGGGTGAGTTTATTTTAACATATAGGAAGGGAGTTGGAAACTTCTATTTTTTGTATTGATTAAATTTGGGTATGAAAAAAGATCTCCTGGGGTTGGCAGGAGATCTTTTTTCATACGGGTTATTCTTCTTCGTCGAGATAGTATCTACCGTAGGCGTCGGCTGCTTTAATGGCGGCGAAGACGGTCTCCGGGGTTACTTCGAAGGGCATGTTGTGGAGGGTGTCGGTCTCTGCGCATGCGGTTTTGGCTACTTCCATGAGCTGGTCGTCGGTTACGTTTCCGGCACCGAGTTCAGCCAAGGTGACTGGGAGACCGACTTCGATACACCATAAGATGATGTCTTCAAGTTCATCGAGCGGTACGTTTTCCAGGACGAGCTGAGTCAGGGTTCCGAAGGCTACTTTTTCACCGTGGTACATGTGATGGCACTCTTCGAGTACGGTGAAGCCGTTGTGGATGGCGTGGGCTCCTGCGAGGCCTGCGCTTTCAAAACCGATTCCGGAAAGGAGGGTGTTGGCCTCGATGACTTTCTCGACTGCCGGGGTGCATACGCCGGCTTCAAGAGCGATTTTGGCTTTTACACCTTCTTCCATCAGAGTGTCAAAGCAGAGTTTCGCGAGTGCCATCGCTGCCTCGGTTGTTTTTCCACCGGCGCAGGAAGTAGCTCCGCTTCTCTGGCAGGCTCTTGCTTCAAAATAGGTGGCAAGTGCATCACCCATTCCGGCTACGGTCAGGCGGACTGGAGATTTTACGATGATGTCAGTGTCCATCAGAACCAGGTTCGGGTTTGCCGGAAGGAAGAGGTATCTCTCGAATACACCCTCTTCTGTGTATACAACAGACAGTGCGCTGCACGGTGCATCGGTCGATGCAATGGTCGGGCAGATGAATACTGGTGTTTCTGCGTAGTAGGCAACTGCTTTTGCGGTATCAAAAATTTTGCCTCCGCCGACACCGATAACCAGATCACAGCCTTTTTCTTTCACGATAGCAACCAGACGGTTGATCTCACTCTCACAGCACTCGCCGTTGAAATAATCAAAAACAACGTCGCAGTCGCTTCCCGCAAAGCTTTCTTCGATCATTGCTCCGATCCGTCTGTAGCCTCCCTGGCTGATCAGAACCAGTGCTTTCTTTCCGCATTTTGCCGCATATGTTCCGATGTTTTTCATTTCCCCTGCGCCCTGTAAATATTTAGAAGGGCTAATTAAAATTTTTGCCATTTCTCTTACGCTCCTTTTTTGTTTTTTGAACGTCAACCTCCGCTTCTGGCGTTTTCTGCGAAAAATGAGTTTACCGCAGAACTTGTCTTTATTATAATAACTGCGCTGTAAAATTGCAAGAATATTTCCATCCAAAATGAACCCCGGAAGTTCACATATTTCCCCGGGATTTTTCGGTTTATTCTGCCTGATCGTAAATGATTTTGCAACGCAGCAGTCCTGTGCGTCGTTTGGGTAGGTATACGGTGCAAACAGATAGACAACTGTCGGGGCATCGTAAAAAGCATTCTGGATTGTGCTGTCATCAGCGATGCTGTCGGCTTCGAGAATTTTGTCCAGTTCTTCCTTTTTGATCTGCTCCGGCTGGTAAAACGGGTGGAACGTCTGGCTTTGATTAAAGTAACTGCCCCTCTGATACGTTTTCACGTAAATTGGCTAAGGGTTGGCTGTGTTGACGATCGCATCGGCATGAACTTTTGTGATGTCGTTTCGGATGATTTTAAATGGCATGGGGATCACCTTCTTTCGTGGGATTTATAGCTGTTTTAATTTATAAGTTGCAAACAGCGTATAATGGTATATTTACCATCCACTCCTGCTCTTTATACTTCAATGTTGAAAATCGAACTGCTTCTTCCGGCTGGAACTTTTCGCAATATGTTTTAAGACTATGGGATCGAATGTTCTGTTCCGCCTTTACTTCAATCGGCACAATACTCTTTGCCTTCTGAACCAGAAAATCCTGCTCGAAAGTTGCTTTTTCATTTCCATAATAATATGGCGTATAAGGGGTATCTGAAATCAACTGCTGCAGAACGTACTGTTCTGTAAGCGCGCCTTTAAATTCAACAAAAATATCGTTACCCTCCAATATGGATTCTGCTGGCAGTTCACTCATTGCTCCGAGCAGTCCTACATCCAGTACGAATAATTTATATGCATTCATATTTTTATACGCCTTCAGCGGCATATGAGGCTCATTTACCCGGTTGACTTTATATACTAATCCACAATCCAGAAGCCACTGAATTGCTATTTCAAATTCGCTGCTTCTGGCTCCTTTCTTTATCTGTCCAAAGAAAAATTTTTTATTCTCCTTCGCCAGCTGCATCGGAATAGAATCCCATACCATTCGTATTCTTGGGAGAACTTTTGCTTTAATATGCTTTCCAAAATCACCCTCATACTGCCGTACAATATCACTCTGTATCTGTCGTACCTCTGCATAATCTTTATTCAAGCGAAATGCATCTACAACTGCTGGCATGCCGCCTGTATAATAATAATTTTTCAGCCAGAACAAATATTTATCCGCAAAATTGTCAATCAAGTTATAATCTTTTGTTTCCAACGCGTTTTCCAGTCCTTCTTCGTCCATAGCGCACAGGAATTCTCTGAAATTGAATGGATATAAGTCCAGTAAATCTACTTTTCCCACCGGATAGGATATTCCCTCATGAAGCGCCACGCCAAGAAGTGAACCTGCTGCTATTACATGATATTCCGGTGCTTCTTCGCAAAAATATTTCAAAGATTCCAACGCTTTCGGTGCATTTTGAATTTCATCCAGAACAATCAATGTATTCTCTGGGGTGATCGTTACGCCTGATTCAATATTGAGGTTCATAATAATACGTTTTATATCGAAATCCGTATCGAAAACCGCCTGCATTCTCTGATTATTGTAAAAAGAAATGTAGGCGGTTTTTTCATAATATGTCTTACCAAATTCTTTCATTAACCACGTTTTACCAACCTGCCGGGCTCCCATTAAAATCAGTGGTTTTCTGTTACTTTTTTTCTTCCAGTCTAATAGTTTATCCATTGCAAATCGACGCATGCTGATCTTCCTCCATTTCTCTTTTTTATTATTTCACATTTTTCCCGTGTTATTCTTACCCTAATTTAACATTTTTCCCGACTTAATTCAATATAAAATCAACATTTTTCCCGACTTAACTTCATATATAAATTACACTTTTCCGGCATTATAGCATTTTCTGACCACTATTTTATTATCTTACCAAGAGTTTAATGCCTGCTCATTCGCAGCCTATGCCCAAGATGCACTTGATGTGTTAAAAAAAGCAATCAACATTCTGGGAAAATGACGGAAGCCATTTATCTTGAAGTGTCTGAGAAGACGGAAGCTGCCAAAAAGGCTGGACGCCGGGTTTCCGTCTCCGGAATGTTGAAACTTCTAGGTGTCTCACGCTCAGGATATCAAGCATGGCTCCACCACATACCTTCCAATACGGAAAAACGTCGTGAAGCTGTAAAATCAAAGATAAAGGATATTTATGAAAACTCCAGGCAGAACTACGGTGCCCCAAAAATCACTGTAGAACTGCGAAAAACCGGTGAAGTTATTTCAGAAAGAACCGTTGGTACATATATGCGCCAAATGGGAATCCGTGCTCAATGGAGCAAGCCTTGGACAATCACCACAAAAGATTCTGATTTCAGCACCGAATTACAAAATATCCTTGATGAACAGTTTAATCCTGACCGTCCGAATGCTGTCTGGTGTTCGGATATCACCTATATCTGGACGATAGATGGATTTGTCTATCTATCCAGCATCATGGATTTATTTTCCAGAAAAATCATTGCATGCACACTTTCAGAATCCACATATTTGGTTTCTTCAATGGTAATGCATGCACTGGAAGACGATATACTTAACCTTATCTGCGGATTTTCATTATGAAATACAAATACTTTCTGCTCCCGTACCTTTTTTCCATACAATTCAGCATAATCCCCACTCTCAGGATCATTAAATTCAAACTGCATTTCCTTTTCCATTTCAACAGTTCTGCTTGTGTAATCATGCTTCTTCAGCTCTATACTTATACTGGAAATCACCTGATCCAGTTCCGTATCATCCATTCCATCGTAATCAAATCTAATAATAATTTTTTTGAGGAAATTATACCTGAGAGCCTTTCTGTTGATACTATTTTTGTCCATGTCTCTTCCTCTCTTTATATTTTTCCAACAAAGCCGGATTATCCCCGCTCTCATCAATCAACTTATTCTCAGCGCACTCTAATGCTTCTTCAAACTTGCCTTCCGCTTCATAAATATTTCGTTTTTATCGAATGTACTACTCTTATTTTTAGTCGTATTATCAGTTTCTTCAATTCATCTAAAAATTGTCATAAAAAGTTTCCCTTTCAAAGGAACATAGCTTGTTTCAGCTTCTTCCAGCCGCCAGGCTTCCGAGATTTGTACGCTCTTTTTTCTCCCATAATTATTCGTGCAGTTCCAGCGGCAGTCCGTCCGGGTCATGAAAGAAAGTCATCTTCTTGCCGGTATAATCATCCACACGAATCGGCTCACATTCAATTCCGACCGCTGCCAGTTCTTTTACTGTCTGTTCCACGCTATCAACGCAGAACGCAAGGTGACGCAGACCACAGGCTTCCGGGCGGTTTATACGCTTCGGCGGGTTTTCCTCAGCAAAAATCTCCAGTTCCGTGTGTTCATTAACACAAAGATCCAGCTTCCAGTCCTTACGCTCTGGTCGGTAGTTTTCTCTAATAACAGAGAAGCCTAGCTTATTTACATAAAAATCCTTTGCAGCTTCGTAGTCAGATACGATGATTGCAATGTGATGTATTTTTGATAAATTCATTTTTCGCGCACTCCATTTCTTTTATTTTATAACAAACACACAAAGGCTCCTTACGGAGCCTTTACTTGCCAGCTATAATTCTGCCTGCATCAAAGCCAAGCAACATCAATTCTATAGCCTGAGCATCAGTTTTTCTAAATTTAAGATAATAATACAATGTGTCTAAGAAATTCGTGAATGCTTCCTTTTTTTCTTTTGTAAGCGGTATGTTTATATTATCTCTTAATATGAAGCTAGCAATACGAGCTAATAAAAATTTCTCATTTATATATAGCCATTTATCATCTTCAAGCTGGGCTTTTAACTGCAGAGGCCGCCTTTTCAAAAGCCAGAACGTTTCGTATGCCTTGATTTTCACCTCATTAATGTGACCTATTTCCTGATAACTCTTTAATCTTTGAATATCAGAATAATAGTCCATAACAGCGTGATTCAGTGCCATTTGGTGAATAAAGACCTTATCCTGCAATTTATTGCTATCAATAAAGGCTTGCATCTCTGCTTGAAGCTGCTTTATGCGATTCTTAATTACTTCTTCCGTTATCTCATCAACAAGACCATTATAGTCAGTATAAATATTCTCAATATTACGCATTCTCACATCCTCGTAATTCATCTACCAGAAAATAATTTTTCGACATCAGAAAGTTACAAAATGCATCACATTCCACCTCTTCCATTTCACCAGTATGAATTCTTGCACTGTTCTTCAATTTATGGTTTCTTACCGCACCTGACTTTATCTGTCTCATACTTTCATTGGCAAAATCTTCTGTCTCTTTTGAATAATAATTTTTTTCTGACATCATAAATTTCCTCTCATTCATATAATACATTTTGTATACATGCTGCAGCAGTATTATCATCTAACAAAGGTTCTTTCTCCTCAACAGGACAAGCCTTACTAATTTCGTCTTCTTCATCTACTATTTTTTGAGACTCATTTCCATCCGATTCTGTCTTCACTCTTTGCAAATGCTCTTCTTCCAAACGCTTTACTTCACAAAAAAAGCTGCTCATCTCATCCGCTAGCCCCGTTAAACGATTCAGCAGACTGGTGTATTGCTGAAATAACATGTCATCCTGATAATATGGATAAACAATGTGGTGATCTATTTCACCCCATCCTTCCTCAAACAATGTCCTCACTTGAATCTCAATATAAACACCATGATATTTAACGATATAATGTACTGATCGATATATCTTTTTATTTTTTATTGCATCAGGCGGAAGCACAGTTTCATATATCTCTCGTGCATCACCATCTCGAATATGAACCTTCGGCATTTCCGCCATATAAGTATGCTCTGTATCCTCGTCAAAATCCTTTAAGCAATCATCCAAATAGTACTGGGAATTATCTTCAATTTTTTCTTCAAGATATGCGTGAAATTTCTTCCAATCAGCTTTAAAAAGTATAAAACAACGAATTCCAATCAAGTCTGTAAGAAATTTTTCATAATTATACTTATCCAGCGTTCTATACTTCTTATAATTCTCCTGTCGCTTTCTGATAATCTTTACAATTAAATGTTCTGCATCCTTCACTCTTGTTCGTATAGAATGAATACCATTTTCGGAAATGTTCATCAAGAACTCTTTCTGAAATTCAGCCAGTTTCTGTTCATATGAACTTCTCTTTTCGGAAAAGTCTTTATAAATATATTTTTCCTTCCGTATAAAAATCACGATGGATCACCGATAACTATTCTTTGCTCTTTTGTGAACTCTACTCAATACCACAAAGAGCCACGGTTTCCCGTGGCTCCAGTATATCACAAGTCTGCAAATAAATCAGCCTTATACACGCCTTTTTCTAACATCTTCTTAAAGCTGTCCTTTACTGCTGCGACATCCTCGTGATAGGTCATGCCGTACCAGGTATCGTTGGTTTTCAGAACCTTCACGGACATTTTACCCTGCTCCAGCAATTCACCGATGAAGATGGGAATCAAGTATTCCGCTTTCAGAGGATTGCCCGGGACTTCCTTCTCGAAAAACTCTTTGAATCCTTCCTCCAGAACATCCAGAAAATCAGGAGTTAATCCCCACATATTCATAGAAACCAGAGAATTCACATCAATCACTTTTCCGTCTGCTTCTGCCCTATCCGCTGTTTTTACGATGTTCTTGGTCTCTACGACCTCTGTCAGGTTGTTATCCTCATCCATCTTGCAGATGCCGCGGGTCACACCACCATTATCGGACAGTGTGTTCTTCAGCACAAAACCTGCCATACAGGACTTACCTCCATTCATCAGATACTCATGAACAGCTTTAAAGCCTTCCTTGCCGTAGTAATCGTCTGCATTAATGACGATGAACGGAGTATTGATGATCTTCTTCGCAGCAAGTACAGCCTGACCGGTTCCCCACGGCTTTGTACGGCCTTTCGGAAGTTCTCCCGGAATATCGTTGATATCCTGAAATGCGTAGTCCACAGTTACGTTATGAGAAGAGCAAATAGAGGCAATACGGTCTCCGATGACCTCTTTGAACTCCTTCTCGATATCCTTGCGGATGATAAATACCACATGGTTGAAACCTGCCTCAATCGCATCATGGATTGAGTAGTCCATGATGATATGTCCAGCATCATCTACCGGCTCCAACTGTTTAATTCCTGTTCCGAAACGGCTGCCGATACCGGCTGCCATAATAAGTAATGTTGTGTTCATAATTTTTTCCTCTTGCTATCTTTTATTCCACAGTCACACTTTTAGCGAGGTTTCTCGGCTTATCCACATGCTTCCCATAATCCTTAAATTTCTCGTTCAAAATTTTACTTTATAGTGATACCCAGATTTTTTATTCCCACACAAGCTTACAATCAGCCACACCAACCAAACTGTCCATAAACACTTCATTCAGTCGATTCTCTACCTGCTGCTTTGTAACACCTTTCTTCAGGATAACCTGCAGGAATCCTCCGCCGCCGGCACCGCAGACAAGCTTCCCATCAATCAGTTCTTCAATACTACTGAATATCTGCTCAATCAAAGTATTACTGCTTCCTGCATCAACTTTTTTACTCAGCTCCCAGTGGTAATCCAGAAGTTTTGCAAAGCCATCTACATTGCCACGTTCCAATTCGAAGCACATTAAAGCTGCTGTTTTCTGAATTTCTTCCAAAGCAAAAAGACTGTCTGGTTCGTTTCCAACGTAACGTCCGACGACATCACGAAGAAGGTTACGGGCAAGTCTTCTCTGTCCGGTATAAATCAAAACAAATCTGTCATCCAGTTCCCTCTTTGCAAACTCTGGGATATCCACGTGCGTTACTTTTAACTGCTGATCAATTCCTGGCATAGAGGTAATGTATTTCAACCCTGGAGTGATTCCTCCTACCTGATCCTGCCAGCCGCCACCAGTAGACATGATCTGTTCCATAGCAAGCACATGCGCGTAAAGGTCTTTCTCTGTATATTCAATTCCCATAAACTCAAATACTGCTTTTACACAAGCTGCAGAAAGAATAGATGAAGTACCAAGCCCGGATCCTTTTGGAACGTTAGTTACTTCAGAATGCATTTCAAATCCACCACCAAGACGATCCAGAACCTCATCCAGACTACTTCCTTCTTTTGGAATAATTCCACAAGCAAGCAGACATGCTTTCTGCAGAGCAAACGGATCAAATGGATCACCCGTTGCCTGAAGCGGCTCAATCGTATCAAATTCTCCATGAACATCCATATCACGACTGTCGAAAACAATCTTCTTCTCACTAAGCTTCTCCAGTGTGACTTCTACAGGCTTCTGCCCATTCAGAAGAATCGCCACATTCAGTACTGTACCGCCATTTTCATTACAATATGGAGGTGTATCACTCCATCCACCGCCCCAGTTGACACGAAGCGGCAATTTTACTGTATGCTTTTCTGTGACGATTCGAGCATTTTCATTATAAGACAAATTTCTGAGCGTTGTAGCCAGAACCTCTGACTGAATCGTGCTGAAACATTCCTGAACCTCATCTTCGTCCTCCAGAATGGTTCCCAGATAATAATGAAGACGCATTTTTTCACTAAAATCTGCTTTTCTGATCCGACGTTCCAGCCATTCCTTCTGTATCTTTGTCAGCGACTCTCTCTTCCTCAGTTTAGCTGCCGGCACTTTGTTTCGGATTGCTTTCGCAATTTCATCCATCGCAACCAGATCTGCCATTCTCTTATTCCAGGCAATGATCGCATCCAGATCCGCGTCGTTAAATCCAGAACAAAGAGATTTCTTCGGTGTCTCTTTCCAGGCCGCAAGATCTGCTCCAGTATTTCCGTTTACGATCGCATACAGATTTAACGCTGCGCCCACGGCTTCCTCAATCGTATCTTTCTCCGGATACAGGGCAGCTGACCATAACGTATGGGAATCATCCTCCCACAGTTTCACTCCAAGAGCCTTTTCAATCTTGTCCAGATCTGTCCCGAACAGTTTATTTTCTTTCGGGTTATCATTTACACCAAAGATACGGACAATAAATTTCCCATCTCTCTGCTTCAATCCATGCATGACAACATTATCCGGGATTACTTCGTCGTGAATATCAATGTAAGAAAGAACGCAATGCTCACCTACTTTCGCCTCTCCATGTACATAAGAGACTTCAAGGTAGCAGTCCTTTCCAATATCAGCCCTGCTGCTTAATACACTGTTATATCCTGCGGTCTCACTGCCTTTGATACTACTTCCGATCAGACGGCTCCAGCCAAGTTCACGGTACTCATCTACGCCGCCGCTCATCAGTTCCAGGATCTCTCTGGTTGTGCCGAAATGGATAAATTTTGCCGGTGCCAGACGGAGCAGTTTCATTCTGTATGGACGAAGTACATTCCATACACGTTCTCTTGCCTCTGTCAGTTCCGGGCAGAATTCTCCTTCCGGTTTTTCCTGATAAAAAGCTTCCAGGGTAGAATCCTCCGCCAGCGGATACAAAAAGTCCGCATACAGAGAAAGTCGGGTCTTCTCATTTACATGTCTGTCGTAGTCTGCCTCTGTTTCAATCAGCGTATACAAGGATTTCATCATATCTGTACTGAAAATAAGAGCACCTGTGTCGATGTCCACATAATCAGATTCATTTACAGCCCCTACTTCACGCAGAACTTCTACAGATTTCTTCTGCAGACAACACTTTACATTTCCATTCTCGCCATTCAGATAGACTCCGTGGTTCTTACCAGTTTCTACATGTTCCTTAAAGGAAATCGCTGCGGCACCGACGTTGTTGTAATCAATCTGAAGCGGATTAAACAACAGCAGAACATCTCCGGATAACAGAACCATACCTTCACGGATACGTGATGGCACAGAACTCATACAAATCATAAATTCATCAAACAAAGTAGAATTACGTCCATTTGGCAATGCATGCGGTACCGGTGAAAAAAGCTTACCCAATGCAGAATACTGCGGTACACGCTTACTGTCTCCACCCGAATGAATAACCAGTATACGAAGACCGTCAAAGGATTCTTCCTGCTCATGCAGGTATTTCAGCACTTCCAGAGTTGCTCCGCCAGATCCCACACGCTTACCATCGCGATCTGGAATTGCAACAAAAGTGGTCTCCTTCGGGAGAAAAGCCCTACGTTCCTCTATCTGCTTACGAAATCCCTCGGCCTGCTGCTCATTGGAAGCTGTCAGGATTACATAGTCCCATTTCGGGAAATTCTTAAGTTTTAATGAGCGGTTATAATCATCCCAGCAATCCCTGTATGCCTGGGATAAAAAAAGTGAATATAAGTTTCTCATATGTAATGTTTCTCCTTTTTCATAAAGCACTAAGACACTTTATTAATCAAAATACCTCAATCAACATCAATTAAATCAATGTAAAAATGTTCTTTTTATATATCTCTTTTAAGTTTCCCTCTCATAAGCTTTGTAACAAGAGCCTTCTGCCCTCTATCAATATTAGGATTCAGTCTCATTTCTAAATCTACTATTATCTCTAGTATTTTTGCATCCATCGAAACATCATTGCCAAAATACCTAGAGCGATAATAAAATATCATTTTAAACAATACAATCTTTAAAATATCAATATTCTGAACTTGTTTTATATAACTGCTTATTGCATTTTTTATATTACCTATTCTCAAATCGCTTTTTAAAAGTGTCAGCATAAATACCATAAATTCACTCGATTTGTTCTTATTAATGGTCTCATTTATTGCAATCTCCAATTTGGGATTTCCAACATTTTCAACTATAACTGCCTGTAACGCCAAAGGAAAACCTATTTTCATAAAATCATTTATTGTTGTTTTAAAATGTTCTAAATCCTCCTCCGTTTCAATTTCCATTTTATCTAAAGCTAATTTATCCAAATTATCCATGGTAATATATTCGTTGTTTGCTTCTTCTAATTGTTTTATTAAAATAGCAAACATTAAGCTATACCCATATATATATGTTTCCAAGTGCATTATTTTTTCATCATTATCTATCAGTTCAGAATTTTTGATTATGCTTCCATAGATATTTAATAACGTAAAATAATTTTCACTATCGTCAATAGTATCTATTTTACTTATTTCTTGTGGTGCTACTTCTGATTTATTTCCTATCTGATTCTTATCTGTCAACTCATCAATTTCACTTTGGGTCATTCTATTTTTTTTCACATTCTGCAATAATTCATCTTTATTTATATTAAATTGAGTCTGTATTTTTAAATTATCAAGTGCATCTATTGCCTCCATATTGTCATAAATAAATTGACAAATTTCTTCCGATATGTCAGATAGTATCTTTTTACAGTTTCTATTAAGTCCAGCATAAAATTTAATTTCATTTTGAAAATGATGACGCTTTCCCTTCATTAACATTTCTGCTAAAAACTCTGGTGATTCTTCTGCTTTCTTTGCCATAAAAAATTCCATAATGCTATGATGGCGAAAACTAATGAAATTATCATATTTCGCTAATATACATTTTTCGAAGAAAATGGAATTAAACTTACTATCTGTTTCTTTGAAGCCTAACCTTTCATGATAATCGGAACTCATTTTGTAGAATTCCTCACATGTAAAATAATACGTATCCCGTTTATACATTTCATATGCAAGGAATATCAAAAAATCTTGTTTTAGCTTAAAATCATACGCACTATAATCTAATTCCGAAATAGATAATTTCTCTAAAACAGTTTCTAAATAGTTTTGCATTACATTACTCTCATTAATCGGTACAAAGCTGCTATCCACATCATTTATCACCAAAAATAGAGCTATATTAAATGGTGTTCTTGGAAAATTCATACTATTACAATATGTATAAATTCGTTCGACCAATTCTGTAGTATCTTGTAAACGACCGCTATACCATTTATTCGTTAATTCCCTAATCTCCTTCTTCCCAAACATTTGAATATAAATACTATCAAAATCTAATCCAAAATCCGGAAGTTCCTTTAATGAAATTGTTTGAAAGAATTCTTCTTCAACCATTAAGGCATATTTACACTCTGGATATTTCTTCATAAAATCTTGAAGTTTTACTATATCATTTTGATTACTTAAGCAAACATTATCTATTAATATTTGAACATATCCCTTTTCAATTAAATTTCTTATAGTGTTTTTATTAATATCATAATCTTCACTCACATTACGTAAGACAAACTGAAAACACGCTTGCAAAATTCTATCTGTCCCTTTAGGCAATGTTTTTAAATCTATATAAATTGGAACCTTTTGATTTTTATCAAATTCCTCCAAACATGAAAAAGCTATTTTTTGTAAAATTGTTGTTTTTCCACTTTCTCGTTTTCCTATAAAAATAATATTATTATTTGAAGCAATTAATTTTTCCAAGTCTATTTCTTCTGCCATCTCCTCCTTTACATATTCCGATTTTGTTGATAAGACAGGTGCCACATATAAATCTTCTATTTTATCTGGTGTCTTTTTATCAAATTCCTGTATTGCTAAGAATTTTTCTGATAAACCAGCATAGCTCTTTTGCAACTGCACTGCCAAGTCATACAATTCTTCTCTTGTTTTATCTCGACTTAACAGGTCATACTCCACTCTTCCATCTTCATATAATTCTACTGCTTTATCAAAGCATTCCCGTGGAACATCATAATATTTTCGTAAATATATACTACATTTTCTTTTTTCAAAATCACATACTATATATGAATATCCGTTATAATAGTCCATCGGAAATATTTTCCCTGCTGTACTGTAAATCGTTTGACAGCCCTTTGAAATTATCTGTTCATCATCAAGTTCATGCACATGTCCCCGTAATACTAAATCGAATTTTCCTAAACATCTTTTTATTTCTTGCTGTTCATCGGGCACTAACCAATTAACTGGATGATGCATTAAACATATTTTCAAATCCGTATCTTTGATATACTCAAACAAATCATCTATCTGCCGTTTACCTACTATAATTCTATTTCTCTCAATATCGCCTTCTCCACTTGAACGCCAAGCAGAATCCAAACATACCATGCCTATTTTAGTGCCATTAAATTCTCGTATTAACGAATAACCAATTTTTCCAAAATTCACTTCTTCAGTATAACATTCCTTGATATATTCATAAAAATATTGTATTCTATCTCTAGCTATTGTTGGCATTTCTTTTACTAGCTCATCAATTTCTTGTCTGTTGGTAATTCCTCTAAATCCTTTTTCTGAATACTTTTCAATTTTATTTCTATTAACTTCATGATTTCCTGGAATTATAATAAAATTATCTTTTTTTATATTCAACTTTTCCAGAATAGGATCTACAATAATCTCATTTGCTAAATCCCATTCATTTTCAACCTCTTTAGCGTAATCTCCCCTTTGAATTAGATCGCCAGTAAAACACACCAAATTAGCAATTTGTCCTGTTTCGTCAGATATTTTTTCCACATCTATTATTAGTTTTTCAACAATTTTTTTAATATCTGTCACATTCTTTTTCTGCAAATGAGCATCTGAAATATGTACAATACCTAACTTTCTCATACTTCCTCCTGTGTAATTCATTGTTCTATTATACCCTTGTTCCACATATATTTATTTAAATCAGAAAGGAATCTAAACTATTATGAATAACTATATTATCTTAAAAGTCATGCTCTCACTTAATGATATAAATAAAATTTTATCCTTGCTAAATTATAATCGACGTTCTTTATGACTATTGTACCAAATCGCTGGCGCGATGGCTAGCGTAGTTTCTGATACATTTCTTGCTACCTTCTAGTTTTCTCAAAAAAAGGTAGTGTTTTTTGCTTTTATGCTTTATTGTTGAATCACCACAAAACAAAACATTACACTTCCTGGTGCTGTTCAATTGCATAGGAAGCTTCCGGGATCTCACAGGCTTTCTTTCTCAAAGATTTAATGTGATAGTAAAAAGTGCTGACAGCTATACCATTTTGTATGCACCACTGGCGATCAAACAGACCGCTCATCCGACACTGTTGAATTAGTTCAAACCAATGTTGATCATTTGAAGTCATTTGGTTCAAGGTAAACGGTGAAACCCGAGTACCTTGACAAATATCAGGCCGCTTTTAGCGACCGTATCATTTTACATCTGCTTTCTTAGGTTTCCTGATGTTTTCTGGCAGTGTCGGGGACCCGGGCAGAAGATCTGTGAGGAAATCTGTGTTTTTCTCATCTGCATGTTTTGGAATCTCAGTGAGCAGATATTCAAAATAATTAAAAGGTTTCAATCCATTTGCTTTTGCTGTTTCTGCAATACTGTAGATGATTGCAGAGCTGGTTGCTCCATTGACCGTATCTATCATTTCCCAGTTCTTCTTTCCAATGCAGAAACCGCGGATCGCACGTTCACTGGCGTTATTGTCTATTGGAACATCTCCATCTTCGGTATTCATAGAGGACGATCTGACGTTCCAGATACATGAAACCAGAACGGTAGACCCACATATAGCTCTGGCTCCCGGCAGGACGTCCGTCTTTATTGACACGGACCGGAGTCTCGTCAGCCTGTATCACATGATAACCATACAGAAGTTTATGGAGATGATCATACATGGGACCCAGATATTCTTCACCCAGACGTATCATCCAGTTCGCCATGTTCTGCCTGGTGATGGCAAGGCCATACCTCTCGAATTCTTTTTCAAGACGGTAAAGCGGCACGGCATTTACATATTTTCCATTTATGACCGCCGCTACAAGTGACGGGGAAACAAGACTGCCATGGAGCAGGTTCCGAGGATGGGGAGCTTTTACCATATGTTCATCCAGCTTACTGGAATATACCCCGATATGATGTTCCTCTACTTCAACACGGGCAGGGATAAACTTATAACACCGGGAAACAGCATCTGGAAGCTGTTTCCATCCATTTTCACCAAACTCAGCGGTCAGTTCGTCCTCACTCATGTAATGATCGATACGCCTGACAGGAAGAACTGCTATATCCGCAGCCTTTTTTCCAGCCTGTTTTTTCTTCTTTGGCACTTTTAGTTCCAGGTCTTCCGGCTCTGGTGCTTCAAGATCACAGACAGCTTCCGCTTCATTAAAAAATACGATCGTTCCATCTACTTCCATGAAGCAGATCTGTCCCGGGGCAGACATTTTTTCGCTGGACCTGCCAAAACGGGCCTTTTTAGAAAGGACCAGCAGGTCTTTGTCAAGTTTATTCAGCTGTTCTTCTGTGTACTTAAATGTCATAACCGGAACTCCTGTCTTTTTATTGATTCTGATTATAACAGATTTTTTGTATTATCGCCAATCCGGAGCATCTGCCCTTTCGGCATAATGACGGAGGATAATACATCTGAAAAGCCGTCCATTTACAGTTTTTCAGATGTGTTATCCACATCAGACAGACCGGATGCTTATCAAGATAGCACTGGATTTCTCTGACCAGACAATGGGAACGCCTATCAGCCAGAAAAAAACGGTAAAGAAAAACCGCCTGTATCAATATTTTTATGCCCGTACAGACGGCTTTCTATACTGCTATTTTTCCCGTAAAAGTTTGATCAGTTCCCATAAGTTTGATCCTATTTTTTCTAACAGTTGATCGCTTGGTGCAAACCCCTTTGCTCGTTCTATTGCCAAATCTATATTAGGCAAATAAAACTTTTCAAAAGTTTTGACTTGAATTGCTTTCCTCTGTCCTGTTTTCTCATATAGTAAATTGCTAACAAAAGAATTTTTCTTTTCATCCAACTTATTCCTAAGAATATCTTCCAGCGATTCCGAGTATTCCGATGCAACATCTGAGACATGTAACAGTTGCCAAAATTCGATGCAAGGATTTGTAATATAGCACAAATAATTCTTCTCCCTGCACTTTCCCACAACACTATTCATCTGTTCAACGGAATGGCTACCACAATCTCTGTCTATGACAATACCAAACGCATCATCTTTTCCATGATACTTGCTAAGAAAGTCAAGATACAGAAGGTCAATATGCTCTTCTTGTAAAACGGGAGTATCCCAAAGTTTGTGTAAACCTTCAAACTGATGTAAGATAGAATTACTCAGTTTGGAGGTTTATTTTATGGCAAGAAAAAAGGATTCACCACAAAAAGCAGCGCTTAGAGAACTCATGGGAAACTACCTGAAAGAAAACAATGTAAAAGTAAAAGATGGAACAGATGTTAATTCCATTATGCGGGATATGATGTCTATCGTTTTGGAAGGCGCCCTTGATCAGGAACTGGATGAAGAACTGGGATATTCCAAATATGATTATCGCTGTTTCACTTTTATTAATTTTCTTTTTTCACGTTTTCAATGCTGATTGC
>OLNL01000422.1_pt1 | contig 46739 bp, 39 predicted proteins | sample 1672181 | NCBI WGS metagenome assembly OLNL01 (sample SAMEA3136656, study PRJEB25190) | human gut metagenome | biome: human gut; feature: human-associated habitat; material: faeces | place: Austria | collected 2013
TTTTGAACACCGCAACCGTGATGAAGTCTCCAAAGCCCCTTTCTATCAGTATTTTTGATTACTTAAAACGGTTCGATTCCGGTCTGCGGCACGACTTAAAAGACTTCAAATTCTCTGATTCAGAGAGTTTGGAGTTTTTTTTATACAACATTTGCACAAACTATGATAATTTATTGACAATCTCGTGATTTTTATTCTTGTATTATGAGATTGTTTGCTATATACTGTGAAGAAAGACATCGAAAGGCGGTCAGACCAATTGGAAATAATAAAGACATTCGGAAATTATGTAGAAAAATGGTGTGAGAATACACCGGACAGAGCACGCTGGCTCCTCACGAAAGGATGGGAGGCACAGGATCTGAAGTTTCGTCTGGCTCCTTCGAAAAAAATAAATCCGTCAGATCAGTATCTGGCACGTATGATGATGAATGTGATGCTTCAGCCGTTGAAACATCCGGATCAGTCAGTACTGGTCAGCGTATTTACACCGTGTGAGCTGATGCAGGAGGCTGGTTTATATCCTTATAATGTAGAGAGTTTTTCCTGCTATCTGACAGCATCAAGCGCAGAGCGTGCATTTCTTCAGAGTGCAGAGGATTCCGGACTTTCTGAAACACTCTGCAGTTACCACAAGACATTTATAGGAGCTGCGGAGAAGGGACTTCTGCCGAAGCCGAAATGTATTGTATATACGAACCTTGCATGTGACGCGAATCTTCTGACTTTCCAGCGTCTGGCGGAGTTTTTTCATGTGCCGGTATTTTCAATTGATGTGCCGTCCGGTCAGACGTCGGAAAATGTTGCCTATGTGGCTGCGCAGCTTCGAGCTCTGCGTGGGTTTCTTGAACAGACCACAGGGCATCAGATTGATGAGGGCAGGCTTGTACAGAGGGTAAAAAGAGGTTACAAAACACTACAGCAGTTTGATGCCTTTCAGAGCGCACGTGCAGATCGTTTTATCCCGTCCGATCTGGTGTCGCCATTGTACAGCGGAATGACTAATAATATCCTTCTGGGAACAGAAGAGGAAGCGTTATATACCGAGAAACTTCTTCAGGACGTAAAGAAAGCACCGCCTAAAAAAGGTAAACATATCTATTGGATGCACACGCTTCCATTCTGGTCAGATGCGGTAAAAGACGCACTTCTTTTGAATGATGACGCTCAGATTGTCGGATGCGAGCTTTCACAGGCAACAGATATTTCCAGACATTCAGAAGATCCATATGAAGAAATGGCGATGCGTCTGATCTATCATGCATTGAACGGACCGATTTCACGCAGGATCAATGCCGGTATCCGTCATGCAAAACAGGCTGGCGCCGATGGTGTTGTCTGGTTTAATCACTGGGGCTGTAAGCATACACTTGGTGGCTCACGAATTGCGAAAAAGTGTTTTGAAGAAGCAGGCCTTCCCACATTGATTCTGGACGGAGACGGCTGCGACCGAAGCCATGGTGGGGAAGGTCAGACATCCACCCGTTTAGGTGCTTTTCTGGAAATGTTGGGGGATTTTGCTCATGAATAAAACATATTATGTCTGTAAATATACACCGGTGGAGCTATTGACTGCTTTAGGCGGTAAATGCGAAATATTAAATGAAATGCCGGAAGGTTTTGAACGCGCAGAGCAGATCACACATCCGAACATCTGCGGATTTGGAAAAGCTGTGCTCGAGGAAGTTCTTGCCGGGAATATAAAAGAACTGGTTCTTGTAAACTGTTGTGACACAATCCGCAGTGTTTATGATATACTGGAAGACAGTGGACAGATGGATTTTCTTTATATGATCGATATGTTACATTGTGACATAGAATGCAGCCGTGAGCGTACGGCAATGCAGTTAAAGGCACTGGCATCTGCATATGCTTCCTATAAAGGAACTACTTTTGATAAAGCTGCTTTTCTGAAAGCTTTTCAGCCAAAAGAATGTACGCAGGAACCACATCTGGCGGTGCTTGGAGCACGTATGGGGCAGGAACTGTTTGAGATGACAAGTAAGTCCATGCCGCTTCCGGTTGTGAATGAAACCTGTGTTTATAATCGTTCCGTAGGCGAAAATCTTCCGTCGGAAGATATGGATTTTGATGCACTGATGGAATGGTATGCTGGAGAACTGCTTCATCAGATTCCGTGTATGCGTATGATGGATCATGCAGGACGTAAACAGTTATATCAGGATCCTTCACTGAAAGGAATTATTTATCATACTGTAAAATTCTGTGATTTTTACAGCTTTGAGTATGCGGATATCAAAGGTCATACCGATGTGCCGCTTCTGAAGATTGAATCGGACTTTACTTTGCAGAGCAGCGGGCAGCTGAGTACGCGTCTGGAAGCTTTTGCAGAGAGTCTCGGTATTCAGAAGGAAACAAAAAAGGAGAGAACAATGGGCAAAGGATACTATGCTGGAATCGACAGCGGATCCACAAGTACAGATGTGGTGATTTTGGATAAGGACAGAAAAATAATTTCCAGTGTGATTATGCCGACCGGAGCGGGTGCGGCAAATGGCGCTGAAAGAGCCCTGGAGGAAGCTCTTGAACAGGCTGATATTGCAAGAGAAGATCTGGATGCAGTTGTGACTACCGGTTACGGCAGAACCGCGATTTCAGACGGAGATAAGAGCATTACAGAGATTACCTGCCATGCACGAGGGGCGCATTTCCTCGATCCGAAAGTACGTACAGTCGTTGATATCGGAGGGCAGGACAGCAAGGTTATCCGTCTGAACGAAGATGGCAGTGTAAAGAATTTTGTCATGAATGACAAATGTGCTGCAGGAACCGGACGATTCCTTGAAATGATGGCAAAGACGATGGAAATGTCTCTCGATGAGCTGAGTCAGGTGGGACTTTCTTATCAGGAGGACATTACAATTTCCAGTATGTGTACAGTATTTGCCGAGTCCGAAGTAGTTTCTTTGATCGCACAGAATAAGCGTACCGATGATATTGTACATGGACTGAACAAAGCTGTCGCTGCAAAGACGGCATCGCTGGTCAAACGTGTAGGCGGTGAAGAGGCTTATATGATGACTGGTGGTGTTGCTCAGAACAAAGGCCTTGTAAAAACTCTTGAAGAGCGTCTTGGAACGAGTCTGGTCATCAGCGAGAAATCCCAGCTCTGCGGAGCCTTAGGGGCGGCCTTATTTGCAACTGATATATAAATATAGTAAAGTGGGGAACCGGATATTGACGAACCGATAAAAGGGGAGGAAAGAAAGTTGGCTGATTCCAATATTACAAAAAGTGCACTTGCGTCAGCTCTGAAAGAATTGATGGAAACGACACCTTTTGCAAAGATCACTGTCTCGGATATCTGTGCAAAATGCAATATGAACCGAAAAAGTTTCTATTATCATTTCAGGGACAAATTTGATCTGGTAAACTGGATATTTGATGTAGAATATCTGAATCATGTGCAGATTGGGAAGAATCTGATAGGATGGGACAGTGTGCTTCATCTTTGCAATTATTTTTATGAGAATAAAGATTTTTACAGAAAGGCAATGAAAGTAGAAGACCAGAATTCTTTTATCAATCATTTCCGTGATCTGGTAAGCCCGTTGATGGCAGAGAATATCAGAGAGATTGTGGGAGAGCAGACAGATGCGGATTTTTATGTGAACTTTTTCTGTGATGCGGTTATCTGTGCATTTGGACGATGGATTTCACAGAAAGAACCGATTCCGCCGCAAAAATTTGTAGAATTACTGAAATCTTGTATTCAGGTTGTGGTGATTACGCAGGCGCGTATGAACAGTTAAAACTTGAAAATATAATGAAATATAAAGCAAACAGCTTCATAAAACATATCGGAAATTACCGGATGATTTATGGAGCTGTTTCACTGTGCACATATGTGAAAAGATTGCTTTATTGGTCAGTGACTTTTATTCACCCATAGAGAATGACTTCTGAAGAATATCACGAAGAGATTCTTTGAAGATGTTATGGGATAAAAGCTTGCCATTATTCCTGAGATTGTAGATCGTACCGTCAGGCTGGAAACCGATTACACTGGACGGCGGAGAGATAATGTTTCCGACAGTCTCTGCATCATACATAAGATCAATCGGAATAGTACGGTATTTCTGTGCAACGCGTGTACCGACGGCTGCTTTGTAGACATTTCCACGGGTTTCACTGCTGCATGTCGGATCCGCAATGACTGCGGAAAACGGACAGTGAAGTTCTTCGGCATAGCGGTAGTATGAACCGGAAAGAATTTCGGAACTTTCATCTTCTGTAAACATGCGATATACAGAATAAAGAAGTCTGTGATCGCGGAGTACGAGGCATGCAGCATCGGTATGATCGTCATAATTGACACCGATCAGAAGATGATTGATGTCCTTTGCAGAATCTGCGAAATCTTCTGTGATGCAGTCAGAACCACACAATAGAATGATGGCACAGTCTTCATTCTGGCGGATGAGTGGAAGCAGTCTCTCCGGATCTTTGTTTGTATAAAGAAAATATACGTAGATACCGAGGTCTTTGCCCTGATCGAAAATCGGCTGATAACTTTCTGTAAGATTTTCATGTGCGGAATCAATGTTCAAAAACAGAAGCCACGGAACATTGATATTTTCGGTACGTTTGATCTTACGGACGATATGTGCGCCCATTGTGCAGCCATTATATCCCAGATTCAGACCGAATTCGATAAGTTTGTCTTTATCCATGTGCTTGAGTGCATCTTCAATCAGTGGATAGTACGGGCTGTTTTCGTTGTTCAACATTGTACGTGCCATCTCAAAAAAAGATATCTGGAAACGCCCCTTCGAAAAATGAAGCGCCATATCGACCAGATTTCTGGTACAGCGCTCCGGTGCTTCATCGGCATCCTTTAATGCGGTTTTGACGAATGTTTTTATAATGATTCGAGAAGTTTTTGCTGTCATTTTTGATCCCTTCAATATCCATATATAAAAAAATTACAGACGGCAAAATACATTCACCGTCTGTATTTTATCTACTTTTTATTTAATCACAAAGTGTTTTTGGATGCAATAGACACTATAGAAAACATGTCCAAAAATGAAGGGGTTCTTCTGAAAGGGAAGATCAGCCCTTGACAGCACCTGCAGAAACACCTTCTACGATAAATCTGGACAGAAGGATATAAACAATGATTACCGGGAAGATCGAAAACGCGATCATCACGTAAACCTGGCCCATATCGAACTTCAGGAAGTCGGCACTACGAAGCTGTGCGATCAGTACCGGAAGTGTTTTCTTCTTGTCAGAATGAAGTACCAGCGCCGGAATAAAGTAGTTGTTCCAGCTCTGAACGAAAGTGAAGATTGCCTGTACGGCGATAGCTGGTTTCATAAGCGGGAAGACAATCGTATTGAAAGTCTTGAATTCGCCGGAACCGTCAATACGGGCGGCCTCCACAAGCTCCAGAGGAAGGTTGCTTTCCATGTACTGTTTCATATAGAAGAAAGTAACCGGAGCGGCGATACTCGGAATGATCAGTGGAATAAAGGAATCATCCAGATGCATTTTGCCGAGTAACTGCAGGAAACCAAGTGCGGTAACCTGAGTCGGGATCATCATGACTGCGAGGATAAAGGTGAACATGAATTTTTTGCCTTTAAAGTCGTATGCGTGGATCGCATATGCAGTCATTGTGGAGAAGTATGTACATAAAACAGCAGAGCATGTAGCAATGAAGATACTGTTAAACATACCGTTCCATACCGGAAGGGTTCCTGCGAGAAGGTTTTTCCAGTTTGTGATAAGCTGACCTCCCGGGATCGCCGTGAAACCTTTTTTCAGAGCTCCGTTTGATCTTGTTGCGTTGATAAACAGTACATAAAACCAGAACAGGCAGAAGAAAGTGAGAATAATCAGTACCACATAAGCAAGGGTACGCTGACCTTTCATGCTCATTCCTTTTTTGGTCTTTTGATTTTTTTCATTCATTCTTCTCACCTCCCGTCAGTTGCTTTGTTGAATCGGAATACGATCATACTGAGTATACCGGTAATAATGAACAGGAATACGGACAATGCACCGCCCATACCATAGTTCTTGCTGAACAGATGCTTGTTCAGGAACATGATCAGTGTCATAGTTGAACGCATCGGATCACCGGTTCCATTTGTCAGAATCTGTGGTACATCGAACATCTGCATACCACCGATCAGTGATGTGATCATAACGTAGATCAGAATCGGACGAAGCAGCGGAAGAGTAATCTTACGGAAAATCTGTGAAGATGTAGCTCCGTCTACTTCGGCAGCTTCATAAAGTGATGGATCGATACCCATCATACCGGCCATCAGGAGGATGGTCGTGTTACCAAACCACATCAGGAAGTTCAGAATCGCAACCAGCGTTCTTGCACTCCAGGCGTGGCTAAAGAAAGAATATGCTTCTTTCAGGATGCCTGCATGTACGAGCATGGAATTGATCGGGCCGCCATCTGCGAACAATGTGAAGAATAACATTGCAAATGCAGATGCCATGATCAGGTTCGGGAGATAGATCACGGTCTTGAAGAACCGCTGACCTTTCAGTCGGAGACTTGGATTGGAGAACCATGCACCGAGAAGCAGGGATACAAGGATCTGAGGAACAAATCCCATTACCCACATGATCATTGTGTTTTTAAAATAGATCCAGATTTCTCCACCCTCAAAGAGCTTGACATAATTGGCAAATCCCACAAAGTTCGGTCCAATCTGCGTCAATCCCGATCTGTAATTTTCAAAAAAGCTGTTATAAATTGTACTAATAAGCGGAACGAGCTGGAATATGAGGTATACTACTACAAACGGTATCAGAAAGATATAGCCCCATTTGTTATAGCTGACCGCTTTATGGTTATTATTCTTTGCCATTATCTTCCTCCATAAGTTAAAATGTGCCTGCCTGAACCTCAGGCAGGCACATTTTTAGATAATCATGTTCTTTTCAGAATGTTCATTTGAAAATGAAGTCAGTCTGTCTGAATTAGTATGAAAGTTCCGGATATTTTTCAACAACTGCTTTGTAGAACAGGTCGAGTGCTTCTTCATAAGTTGCATTGCCTTCGAAATAGTTCTTCATAGCGTTCTGGAATTCTTCGTTGCAGCCCTGATCATAGATGCTCATGTTGCTGAGGTCGATCTTGTCTGCGCCTGCACAGAACATAGCCAGTGGGTTCTGTCCGCCGAGAACTGCGTCGCCGTAGCTTTCGTCTGCAGCCATTTCTTCCATAGCCGGTTTGTTGTTTACGAAGTCGTTGTCAGCTGTAACGATTTCTTTCATTACATCAACGTTTGTTGTCATAGTTTTCATGATATCAGCAACGAGTGTCGGGTTGTCTGTACCTGTAGCTGCTGTGATCCATGTTCCGCCCCAGTAGAAGCCCTGCGGTCCTTCTGTTGCAGCCCAGCCGCCGTCTTTACCTACGGAGCCGTCCTGATCAGCACTCATAGAGAAGTCGATGAACCATGCCGGTCCGAAATATGCGAATACGTTGCTGTCTTTGAAGAAGCCTTTGCTCCAGTCATCGCTCCACAGTTCGTATGTAGATGTTTCGCCTGCATCAACCATTTCTTTGGACATGTCAACCCAGTTCTTGATATTGTCGTCAACTGTGATCTTTCCATCAACTACCCATGGGCTGGTTACGTTGTTGGAGAATACACGGTAGGAGTCGTTTACAGTAGAGGTCATCTGATAACCTTTTTCTTTCAGTTCTGCAGCAGTTGCTTTGAAGGTATCCCAGTCAGCAACTTTCTTCTGAACTTCTGCCGGATCGTCTGTTCCGAATACTTCTTTGGCGATATCTCTTCTGTAGATCATGGTTCCTGGGCAGCCCTGCCATGAAAGACCTTTCAGGTTTCCATCGGAATCTGTCATAACGTCTTTGGTGTACTGATACTGATCAGCAATCTCATCATCTGTGATTCCAAGATCTGCTACAGACATTGTGTAATCTGTGTTTACATATTTCAGTGCGTAGTCAGCTTCTACGAGGAAGAGGTCGATCTTGTCGTCAGCAGCTGCATCAGCCTGTTTCAGAAGTGTTTCGTCGAGATTGTTCTGATAAGCGTTATCATCAGATGGAGTAATGTTCCATACAACATCTACATCACCGATTTTACCATGGGTTCCGTCTACTTCTTCATATCCCGGATAGTGATCGGTCAGACGGGATTTGAATTCTTCGTTCCAGCAGTAAATGTTTAAAACTTTACCTTCGTCTGAGCCTGCGTCATCAGCCCATACCGGAACTGCTGCCAAACCTGCGAGCATAGCTGCTGTTAATGTGACTGCCATAATCTGTTTTTTCATGTTGTTACCTCCCTGTGATTTAATAATTTTGTTTTTATTTTTTCATATTAAATTTTCATTATTTAGTTTTTGCACATATGTTTTGCATTTTATTTTGCCAGATTCCTGACTGAAGCACCGGGGAAAAGCCTTCCGTCAACTGTGAACTTATCGATGATCGTTGCTTTGGGATTTTCGATGAGACCAATCAGTTTCTTTGCGGCAAGTTGTCCGATTGTTTCTGTGTCCTGGCACAGCGTTGTCAGCCGGGGCTCAAGGATGCGGGCAAAAGTGAGTCCATCATATCCTGCGATGGAAATATCATCTGGTATCCGAAGTCCTCGTTCGTGGATTTCGTTGATACCGCCCAGAGCAGAAAAATCATCCGGATAAAGAATGCAGGTAGGCGGATCTTTCAGATCAAGAAGTTCTGAGGTTGCCATCGCTGCGGCTTCTGCATCGCGATAGGGGATGACCGGCATATATTCATCGGGTACATCAATGTGTTTTTTCTGAAGTGTTCTGTAGAAGCTTCCCAGACGACTTCGAGTAACAGAAGAATCTTCTCCGTGAATATAGGCGATTTTTCTGTGACCCCGTTGCAGAACATAGGTGACAAGATCTTCCATTCCCTGAATATTGTTGGAGACAATTGCGATGCGTCCGTCGAATACGTGGTCGATCGTAACCACCGGAATTTCGGATTGTACCAGCTGCTGTACTTCTTCTGTAAAGAAGTTGATGCAGGCAATTACAACTCCGTCGACTCCCCGGTAGCGGCAGTGATCATAATAACTGATGTGCTGACCGGAAAGATTTCCACTGGTAAATGTGATGTCGTATCCTCTGGATTCAGCTGTGCGCTTAAAACTTTCTAATACATGGTTGAAATAATCATGTGTGAGACCACTCATGGCTTCGTCTACAAAGAGTACACCGAGATTGTAGCTTCGCTTGGTTTTCAGCGACCGTGCTGAGGAATTAGGAAGATATCCCATTTCTGAAGCAGTCTTTAAAATAAGCTGCCGGGTCTCTTTGCTGATATCCGGATAACCATTGAGAGCTTTGCTGACACTTGCAACAGATACGTTGCACTGTTTTGCAATGTCTTTCATGGATACCATATGCATGTCCAGCCTTTTCTGTTTTTGTGTTTCTAAATCGTTTTCGCAAGCTCATCGTACTGTATTTTCGGACGATTTGCAAGTATAAATTGTCATATTTGCATAATTTATCCCTCTTGCACAAAAAATAATTGACAATAATTAATCAATTTCACAAAAAAGACGTTTCGTTTTTACGAAAAATTTCGTAAAAAACTTAACAATTACGAAAACATATTTGTACACTATTTCGTAAGCGAAAATGTAGTTGATTTTTTTGAATAAGTGAATTATACTGAGCTTAATCCAATCTAATCATATTATAGTTATAAAATTTCTAAACTTATTCGTTTTCGCAATTCTGTTTTCAGTCTTTAACTCGTGATCGCATACCCTTTACTTTATTTATATATTGTTTTTTGAAGGAGGTTCTTTATGAAATTCGGACATTTTGACGATAAAGCCAAAGAATATGTAATCACTACACCACATACTCCACAGCCATGGATCAATTATCTCGGAAGCAACGATTTCTTTTCACTGATCTCAAACACCTGCGGTGGATATAGTTTCTATAAAGATGCGAAACTTTTACGTATTACGAGATATCGCTACAATAACATTCCGGTAGATTCCAACGGAAAATATTACTATATCAATGATGACGGTGTGATCTGGAATCCGGGCACGATGCCATCCGGTACAGAGACAGATACATATGAATGCCGTCACGGTCTGGGCTACAGCCGTTTCCATTCAACGAAAAATAATCTGGAAGCGGATCTGCTGGCATTTGTACCGGTAGATGCAGCGTGCGAGATCAACTGCCTGACTTTGAAAAACAATTCAGATGTCGAAAAAAACATCTCTTTATTTTCTTATGTAGAATTCTGTCTCTGGAATGCAGTTGATGACTCGACTAACTTCCAGCGAAATTTAAGTATTGGTGAAGTGGAAGTACACGGAAGTACAATTTATCATAAGACCGAATACAGAGAGCGCCGCCGTCATTATAGCTTCTTTACTGTAAATGCACCGGTTCAGAATTTTGATACCAGCAGGGATGAATTCCTTGGAGCCGGTAACGGCAATGCATTCCCGGATGCAGTCCGTAAGAAAAAATGCAGCAACTCCATAGCAAGCGGATGGTATCCGATCGCAGCACATCAGATCGATCTGACACTTGCTCCTGGCGAAGAAAAAACATTTGTATTTATGCTGGGTTACTGTGAAAACCCTGCAGACAATAAATGGGAAGCGCTGAATGTCATCCGTAAGGCCCCGGCAAAAGCACTTATCGAAAGATTTGATACAGTAGAAAAAGCAATGGCAGCATTTGCAGAGCTGAAAACATACTGGGAGACACTGCTTGCACGTTTTGAAGTCACCAGTTCGAACGAACACATTGATCGTATGGCAAATATCTGGAACCAGTATCAGTGTATGGTAACATTCAATATGTCAAGATCTGCATCGTATTATGAATCCGGCACCGGACGAGGCATGGGATTCCGTGATTCCTGTCAGGATCTTCTCGGATTTGTACATCTGATTCCGGAACGCGCAAGGGAAAGAATTATTGATATTGCATCTACACAGTTCCCGGACGGAAGCGCATATCATCAGTATCAGCCACTGACAAAGCAGGGCAATCTCGATGTCGGAAGTGGATTTAATGATGACCCGCTGTGGCTGATTGCAGCGGTTGCTGCCTATCTGAAGGAAACCGGTGATTATGGCATTCTTGATGAGCTGGTACCATTTGACTGTAAGAAAGGTTCTGAAGTACCGCTGTTTGAACATCTGAACAAATCGTTCCATTATACAGCGACACATCTCGGACCGCACAAACTTCCGTTGATCGGAAGAGCTGACTGGAATGACTGCCTGAATCTGAACTGCTTCTCCAGTGAACCCGGTGAATCTTTCCAGACAACCGGACCATCCGAAGGACCGGTGGCAGAATCTGTATTTATTGCAGCAATGTTTGTTAAATATGGTAAAGAATTTAAAGAAATCTGTCTGCGTACAGGACATGAAGATCTTGCAAAAGAAGCAGAGAGTGCAGTAGCCGATATGTATCAGGCGGTTCTGGATGCAGGATGGGACGGAGAATGGTTCCTTCGCGCATATGATTCACAGTCTGCAAAAGTCGGATCAAAAGAATGTGAAGAAGGTAAAATTTATATTGAACCACAGGGATTCTGCGTAATGGCTGAAATCGGAAAAGAAGAAGGCCTTGCTGAGAAAGCGCTGGATTCCGTACATAAACATCTGGAAACGAAATATGGTATCATGATACTCCAGCCGGCATATACCAGATATCATCTGGAACTTGGTGAAATTTCTTCTTATCCGCCGGGATACAAAGAAAATGCCGGAATCTTCTGCCATAACAATCCGTGGATTTCTATTGCAGAAGCTGTACTCGGAAGAGGAGATCTTGCATTTGATGTTTACCGTAAGATCTGCCCGTCCTATATTGAAGAGATCAGTGATGTACATCGCACAGAACCATATATTTATTCACAGATGATAGCAGGTGCTGACGCAGCAAGATTCGGCGAGGCAAAGAACAGCTGGCTGACCGGAACGGCAGCCTGGACATTTGTTAACCTGTCACAGGCGCTTCTTGGAATCCAGCCGGAATATGACGGTCTGGTAGTGAATCCGTGTCTGCCGAAAGCTTTTGGTGATCTGCAGATCAAACGCCGCTACAGAGATGCGGAATATTATATTGATATCCGCAAACCGGACGGTGTGGAAAAAGGTGTTGAATGGATGGAAGTAGACGGCGAAAAAATTGCCGGAAACCAGATTCCTCTGATCCCCGGCAAGAAAGAATACCATGTAACGGTACAGATGGGTTAATTATTTGTTCCCTGTGATGTGGTCATGGTGGAGGCGAGACCTTCCGGAAGGATTGTTCCTCCGCCGAGTACCATATCGTCATCATAAAGGACAGCAGCCTGTCCCGGAGTAACGGCTCTCTGTGGCTCATCGAAGGTGATCTTTATCAGGTCTTCCCCGATCTGCTCCACAGTTGCCGGCTGTTCCGGCTGACGGTAACGCGTTTTGACTTTACATTTGATTGGTGCATCGAGATGATCCCATGGAATCAGGTTGATGTCGTTGATATAACAATAATTACTCATCAGATCCTGTTTTCCGCCGAGGATAACCTCGTTGGAATCCAGTGATTTGCCACAGACATAGAGAGATTCCGGTGCGGAAATACCGAGACCGCGGCGCTGGCCGATCGTATAATGAATCTGGCCTTTATGTTTACCGAGAACTTTTCCCTCTTTATTTACAAAATCTCCCGGTTTGGATGACTGACCGGTATACTGTTCAATAAATGAAGCATAATCTCCGTCCGGCACGAAGCAGATATCCTGGCTGTCCGGCTTATCAGCATTGATAAAGCCCTGCTCCTGTGCAATGTGGCGGATTTCTTTTTTTGTATAGCCGCCGAGTGGAAACAGAGTATGTGCAAGCTGATCCTGTGTCATGGCATAAAGAACGTAGCTCTGGTCTTTCGTCGGATCGAGTCCCTTTTTCAAAATGAAACGTCCGGTTTCCGGATCCTGCTCTCTGCGGGCATAATGACCACTTGCGATGTACTCACATCCGAGTTCTCTTGCCTTATCAAGAAGTGCGGAAAATTTCAAAAAACGGTTACAGTCGATACATGGGTTCGGTGTGCCTCCGTGAAGGTAGGTGTCTGCGAATTTGTCGATAACACTGTGACGGAATTCGTCGTGCATCGGGAAAACGTAGTAGAGCATGCCAAGTCGTGCAGCAACACTTTTTGCATCCTCGGTATCAGACGGTGTGCAGCAGGCACGATGACCCGGGAAACTGCATTGTGGATTATCATAAAGCTTCAAAGTGGCACCGGCACAGTCGTACCCGTCCTGAACCATCAGGTAGGCAGCGACGCTGGAATCAACTCCGCCGCTCATGGCGATCATTGCTTTTTTCTGCATATATTTTCTCCTGTTGTATAAAATTGTTTTATAGTAACTATTCAGAAGGTAGTATCCTGCGAGGTGTTTTGGCATGTTTTTTGCCAAAATCCCGAGACATATAAGGCAAAATGTCATCACCGAAGGTGATTTGGAATGCATTTTGACTCGTAACTGTGAGGGTACTGAACAGTTACGTTTTATATGATATATGGTTTATATAGTTATCTGCAAAATTTGTTTACAGGGGGGAAGCCCCAAGTAACCAGTATCATGGTATCATCATAGAAAAACAGTGTCAAGCAAGGAAAACAGAGTGTAAATAAAAAAATGAAAAAATGTGTTGACAGACAGAAAGAAGAGTAGTATATTAAACCTATAGGAAAGATAGGAAATAAAAACCGAGAGAACACATTAAGGAGGAAGAATCATGTTTACAGAGAAATCAGTACAGAGAAATGTCATGTGTATGATGGATAAGGAAATGCGAATGGGTATGTACATGTGCATGTCTATGTTAAACTGTGCTTCAATGTATCGGAAACTTCCTGTGACATCAGAGGATCATGGCAGAGTGGTCTGAGATGAGATGTCAAGAATGTGAATATAGATGTATCAACCAGATACAATGTAGATTACATGAACAGGAAATTCCGAAGGAGTTCCTGTTTTTTCTTTGTTCAAAATCAGGCAGAGAACGTCAGGATAACAGGAAATCCTGAACTTACAACTGAATATGGAAAAAAGTAATAAAACAAATCAAATAAAAAATAATGAATGAGAATAAGAGAGGGAAATAATTATGAAAAACAGAAAATTTGTCACAGTATCACTTGCAGCAGCACTCGCAATCGGAACAATCACAGCAAACGGCGTACTTGTAAGCGCTGACGCAGAAAAAGGAACCATCAAAGTCGCAGCATCCGCAACACCACATGCAGAGATCCTTGAAGAAGCAAAACCAATCCTCGAAAAGGAAGGATGGGATCTGGAAGTTACCGTATTTGATGACTATGTACAGCCAAACCTTGTAGTAGAGAGTGGTGATTTCGATGCAAACTATTTCCAGCATATTCCGTATCTTGACAACTTCAATGAAGAGCAGGGAACACATCTTGTAAATGCTGGCGGAATCCATTACGAGCCATTCGGAATCTATCCGGGAACAAAGAAAACACTGGATGATCTGGAAGATGGTGATACCATTGCAGTTCCGAACGATACCACAAACGAAGCAAGAGCACTTCTTCTCCTTCAGGACAACGGAGTGATCACTCTGAAAGACGGAGCCGGACTGGAAGCAACGGTAAAAGATATTGAAGAAAATCCGAAGAACATTCAGATCGAAGAACTGGAAGCAGCGCAGGTTTCCCGTGTAAAAGACGAAGTTGCATTTGTTGTACTGAACGGAAACTATGCACTGCAGGCAGGATATTCCGTATCCAAAGATTCCATTGCACATGAGACATCTGATTCTGAAGCAGCAAAAACATATGTAAACATCATTGCAGTAAAAGAAGGTAACGAAGACAACGAAGCAGTCAAAGCTCTGGTAGATGTACTGAAATCTGACGAGATCAAAGATTACATTAATGAGACATATGACGGAGCAGTTGTACCTTTTGAAGAATCTGCAGATTCTGACAAAGCAGAGGCAGTGGATGCCACAGCAGATGCAGAAGAAGATACTGCAGCAGAGGATGCGGAATAAATAAAATTGTAACACAGGGACGGGAGGAAACAGGCGAATGGAACCGATGATACAAGTCGAAAACCTTTGTAAAAGTTTTTCTACGAAAAACGGAACCGTAGAGGCAGCCAGAAACATCAGTTTTTCCATTGAAAAAGGAGAAATCTTCGGCATAATCGGTCTCTCCGGCGCAGGCAAAAGTACACTGGTGCGATGTCTGAATTTACTGGAAAGACCGACCTCAGGAAGCGTATGGGTAAATGGTAAAAATCTTACGGAGCTTTCCGAAAGGGAGCTTCGTAAGGAACGTCAGAACATAGGAATGATCTTCCAGCATTTCAATCTTCTGATGCAGAGAACAGCGCTTGACAATGTATGTTTTCCGATGGAAATTGTCGGAATCAGTAAGAAGGAAGCACGTAAAAAAGCTCTGGAGTACCTGAAGATCGTAGGACTTGAGGAAAAAGCCCTTTCTTATCCGTCTCAGCTTTCAGGTGGACAGAAACAGCGCGTGGCGATTGCCCGTGTGCTTGCAAGTGATCCGGAAATCCTGCTTTGTGATGAGGCAACAAGTGCATTAGATCCCCAGACGACGAAATCCATCCTTGAGCTGATCAGGAAAATAAATAAAGAGTATGGAATCACAGTCGTTGTGATCACACACGAAATGAGTGTTGTACAGGAAATCTGTAACCGCGTGGCAGTACTGGAACGAGGAGTTCTGGTGGAATCTGGAACAGTTGAAGAACTTTTCCGAAGCCCGAAGACAGAAGCGGCCCGGAGACTGGTATTCAGCGGACGTGCACAGATTCAGGAAATGAACGGCAAGCGTCTGGTACGTGTAACGTTTAAAGATAAGTCGTCTTTTGAACCGGTGATTGCAAATCTGGTCCTGACTTATCGCACTCCGGTCAATATCCTGTATGCAGATACTAAGAATATTGGCGGAGCCGCAGAGGGCGAAATGATTCTGCAGCTTCCCGAGATCGAGGAAACAGCAGAAAAAATGATCGAATATCTGCGGGAAACAAATATGGGAGTAGAGGAGTTGAGTTCTGATGTGGGATAATGCAACAATTACAATGCTTCTGGAAGGAACCAGAGATACTTTATATATGACACTTGTGTCCACTTTTTTCGGATACGTACTTGGCCTGCCGCTGGGAATCCTCCTCGCAGTGACAGACAAAGAAGGTATCCACCCGAATTCAGCTGTTTATAAAGTTCTGGATGTGATCGTGAATATTCTCAGAAGTATTCCGTTCCTGATTCTCCTCATTCTCGTCATTCCGCTTACGAGACTGTTGGTGGGCAAGACGTATGGATCTACCGCAACGATCGTACCACTTGTGATTGCTGCCGCACCGTTTGTCGCACGTATGGTAGAGTCCTCACTTAAGGAAGTTGATCCGGGTGTGATTGAGGCGGCTGTCAGCATGGGCGCCGGAACACGGACGATCATCTGGAAAGTACTTCTTGCTGAATCCAGAACTTCCCTTCTGGTTGGTGTGACGATCGCAGTAGGAACGATCCTGGGCTATTCTGCAATGGCAGGAACTGTCGGCGGAGGCGGACTTGGTGATATCGCGATACGTTATGGATATTACCGTTACCAGACAGACATCATGATCGTGACGATTGTTATTCTGGTAGTTCTCGTACAGATTCTTCAGGGACTGGGCATGATGCTTTCAAGGATGCTTGATAAAAGAAAAGCGTAATGATTATTTTAGAAATTTTATACTTTTATTAGAAAAAGGACAAAAATTTCTCACATTTATATTGTATGATGTACTTGTCTTAAAGGAACAGCCCTTTAAGATCTCCGGTAACACTTCAAATGCCGGAAGAGTTGCCGGAACTCTTTCCTTTCCCTAAAAATAAAACAGAACACGAAAACTCAACAGCCGCCACCTGACAAGAAACGTCGGGAGGGCGGCTGCTTTCGTTATACCAAAGTATGCGAGAGAAGCTGCCAGTGGCAGGTTCTCTGTATGTCTGTATAGTCTCTATATTATAGTGGGTTTGTAGCGCGACATGATATCACTTTATCCGCGGTAGCGGTTAAAACAGGAATAGATTTCCTGAATTCTCGGAACTGCATACCCGCATGGAAGGGAAGAACCGTCTGCAAATGCGGCAAGTCCCTTCTTTTGTAATTCTTTGGACAGCAGCTGAACGATTTCAGAGACAGTACGCTGTCCGTCGACCAGATTTTCTATAGCATATTTCAATATCAGACCGAGAGCAGCTGTCTGCTCAGTATCTACAATCTGTTCGATGCAGCGCAGATCAACGTTCTCGTGTCCGAGAAGAAACCCATCTTTTCCATGTACTTTTATTTTCAGGCGTTTCGGTTTGTCGGTTCCACGTCCATGGCTGCGAATACCAGGCGATTTTTTGGACAGTATACGATGACTCTGGGGCATGGAAAATGCAGGTGCTTTTTGTTCAGTCAGAGGATATTTTCCACAAAGCGCACGGACTTTTGTGGAAATGTCCACTGGATGATAAGAATCCATCTGGATAACCGTATCGGCAATGTGGAAAAATGCACCGGAGCTTCCGGCTACCAGAATCGTAGAAATACCGGCTTTTTCATAGAGATCTCTTGCACGTTCCAGAAACGGGGTGATCGGTTCTTTTTCACGGGAGATGACTTCCTGCATGAAGGTATCGCGTACCATAAAATTAGTCGCGGAGGTATCTTCATCCAGCAGGAAAACTTTGCTTCCGGCCTCGATTCCCTCTACGATACCGGCTGCCTGAGAAGTACTTCCACTGGCATCTTCTGTAGAAAAACAACGAGTGTCTTTTTTATTTGGAAGATCATTAATAAAAAGTGAAATATCTACATTGCGGATAAATCGTCCGTCCTCGGAGCGAAGCTTTAAAGCGTTGGCATCCGTGATGACATATTCTCGTCCGTCACCGGCAATGTGATTGTATACACCGAGTTCCAGCGCATTCAGAAGCGTGGACTTGCCGTGATAACCGCCACCAACGATCAGGGTGATTCCGGCGGGAATGCCCATACCGTAGATTGTTCCTTCATGTGGAAGTTCCATGGATACACGAAGAGATTGCGGTGACATAAATGGGACAGAATCCTTAAGAGGGCGGGAAGAAATACCGCTTTCTCTCGGAAGGACAGAGTGATCCGCCACGAAAGCAACAAGATTTTTTTTCTTCAGCTGTGAGCGAATCGAATCCTGATCTTCGGCAAGAAAGATTGCCTGTTCCAAGTTCCTGTGATCGGTGTTTTTATAGAAAAATGCCTTTTCAATACAGACCGGGAGAAAATCAAAGAGGATTTTTTCCAGTTCTGTGGCATTAATGGTACGCCCGTTTGCCGGGAATCCAATAAAAAATCGCGCGGTGATTTCTTTGTCCGTAATTTCGCAGGCGGAACGTGAAAGCACTTCCTGTCCGCAGTGGCTGACGGAGATGAGACCGCTTTTGCCCGAACCTTTTGCACGGAAAGTGTAGCGGCTGACCTGAGCTTCGAACTGACGGGTCAGATAATCTGCAAGTGTCACACGCGTAAGCGTATCTTTATAATAAGTGGCTGGAAAGCCTGCGGTTTTGTGACTGAGCCTGATACGGATATGTGAAGGTGACGCAAAAGGATCCCCCTGTACATGGTCAATATGAAGAATGAAATCCCTGAACTGATAGCTGCCTTTCAGGGATTTGTAAGCAGGATAACTTTTGCGGTGGATCGCCTGAAGCTGTGTTTTTAAATCAGATGCGTTCTGCATGAAAAGACTCCTTTTATGAAAAATTTGTGATATATTTACAGATTTAAAGTACATTTAAAGTGTGACTGTAACTATAAAAATAACGTAATTGTTCAGTACCTTCTACCTGCTGAATATTTACACAATAACTTAAATTATTATAATTCGCAAATACGAAAAAAGGCAAGCAGTTCAGGACATAATAAACAGCAGAAACTATAAAAAAAGTCTTTTATACTTCTTATATCTTTATTAAGAATCCGGAAGTATGTAGAAATAAGGAAAATACTGGGGTATAATGTTGGAAGAATTTTGAAAATCAAACGAAAGGTGGTTATATCTATTATGGAAAGAAGAAATGCATGGCTCTCTTATAAGGAAGCAGATGAGAAAGCACTGGAAAAGCTGGCAAAGGATTATCGCACATTTCTGGATAACGGCAAGACCGAGCGTGAATGTGTAAGCGAACTGTCCAAAGAAGCTGAGGCAGCCGGTTACGTATCGTTGGATAAAAAACTTGCTTCCGGTGAGAAGATACAGACAGGAGATAAAATTTATGCAGTCGGCATGAAAAAGATCATGGTACTGTTCCATATTGGAGAGGAACCGATGGAAAAGGGTATGAACATTCTGGGTGCACACATCGACTCTCCTCGTCTTGATGTCAAACAGAATCCTTTATATGAAGATACAGATCTCGCATATCTTGATACCCATTATTATGGCGGTGTAAAGAAATATCACTGGGTTGCACTGCCGCTCGCAATCCATGGTGTGATTGTCAAAAAAGATGGTACTGTGGTCAATGTGACAGTTGGTGAAGATGAGGATGATCCGGTCGTATACATCACTGATCTTCTGATCCATCTTGCAGGCAAGCAGCTTCAGAAAAAAGCAGCAGAAGTAATTGAGGGCGAGAATCTTGATATTCTGATCGGCAGCAGACCGCTCAAAGATGAAAAAGATGAGACGAAAAAAGAAGCAGTCAAAAACAATGTACTTCGCATCCTGAAAGAGAAATATGATGTAGAGGAAGAAGATTTTCTTTCTGCAGAGCTTGAGATCGTTCCGGCAGGAAAAGCCCGTGACTGTGGCTTTGACCGCAGTATGGTTGCAGCATACGGACAGGATGATCGCGTATGCGCATACACTTCTTTCGTTGCGCTGATGGAAATGGAAGCACCGAAACGCACAAGCTGCTGTCTTCTGACGGATAAAGAGGAGATTGGAAGCGTTGGCGCAACCGGTATGCAGTCTAAATTCTTTGAGAATACAGTTGCAGAACTTCTTGGGGGAATGGGATGCTATTCTGACCTTGCACTTCGCAGAACACTCAGTAATTCCTTTATGCTTTCTTCCGATGTAAGTGCAGGCTATGACCCGGCTTACGGAGAGTGTTTCGAAAAGAAAAATGCAGCATACCTTGGCCGTGGTATCGTTCTTAATAAATTTACAGGAGCAAGAGGAAAATCCGGTTCCAACGATGCGAATGCAGAATATGTGGCAAAAGTACGCAAGGTTTTTGATGACAGTGAAGTTGCATTCCAGACCGCAGAACTTGGTAAAGTTGATGTCGGTGGCGGCGGAACGATTGCTTATATCGCGGCACTTTACGGTATGAATGTCATTGACAGTGGTGTGGCTGTTCTGAGCATGCATGCACCATGGGAAGTGACAAGCAAGGCCGACATTTATGAGGCTAAAAAAGCATATAAAGCATTTCTTGAAAATGCATAAAAGTTGACAGCAGAGGAGAACAAAAATGGATGATACGTTAATCAAAGTCGAGGATCTTTGCAAGATCTATAATCCCGGCGAAAATGAAGTGCGGGCGCTGGACCATGTCAGCCTCGAGATAAAGAAGGGGGAACTGGTGGCAATTATAGGACAGTCCGGATCAGGTAAGTCGACATTTATGAATATGCTTGGCTGTCTGGATGTACCGACATCCGGCAAATATTATCTGAACGGAACGGATGTGTCCGAAATGTCGGACAATGAATTGTCTGAGGTTCGAAACCGTGAGATTGGATTTATTTTTCAGGGATTCAATCTGATTGCGAATCTGAATGCGATTGAAAATGTGGAATTGCCGCTGATATATCGAGGCATTGATCGTAGGACAAGACACCAGCTGGCAATCGATTCTCTGAAAATGGTCGGACTTGAGAAACGTATGGACCATAAACCGAGTGAGATGTCAGGAGGACAGCAGCAGCGTGTGGCGATCGCAAGGGCGATTGCCGCGCAGCCGCCGGTCATTCTCGCGGATGAACCGACGGGAAATCTGGACTCTGCCTCAAGCAGGGAAATACTCGGAATTCTCAAAAAGATGCACAAAACAGGAAGAACGGTTATCCTGATCACACATGATAATGGGATCGCTGCACAGGCAAGACGTGTCGTGCGGATCATGGATGGCAAAATAGAATCGGATACGATCAACCCGGACTTTGATCAGGAGGTAGCTGAATGAAAGCAAATGGCAGGAAGAAAAAATCAAAAAAGAAGCTTGTGATCGGAGTCGGTGTGCTGGCAGTTGCTGCGGTGGCAGGAGCCAATATTTATGGAAGCAGAAATGCAGCTGAAAATGTAATTCCACAGGTTGAAGTGGTAAAAGCTGTCCGCGATAATGTACAGCAAACAGTGGAGACCAGTGGAATAGTCGTAAGTGAAGAACAGAAGACTTATTTTTCACCGGTCAATGCGAAAGTTGATGTAGCCGATGTCAAAGAAGGTGAAATGGTAAAAGCAGGGACAAAGCTGGTCGAGTTTGACCAGAAAGATCTTGAGCGCGAAGAAAAGAAAGCGGAGCTGAATGTCAAAAGTGGAAAGCTCGACATGCAGAATACTCTGAATAAATCAGCCGAAGCAGTGCAAAAACAGCAGAATGCACAGGGAAATGCCGCGACTCTGAAACAGCAGGTAGCTGCCCAGGAAGATTACATAGCAAATATAAAAGCAAGGATTTCTCAGGCAAATACAAATGCACAGGCTGCGGCAGCGCAGGCAGCAGCACAAAAAGAAGCAGATGCGATAGCTGCACAGGCGGCGCAGGCAGAGGCTGCTCAGAAAGCATATGCGGCAGCGCAGAAGAAATATCAGAATGAGACACTGCCGGCATATCAGACACAGCTGAATATGCTTGCCGATGAAATGAATCAGGCACAGACTGCATACAATCAGTCAGAAACGGATTATCAGATGGCATTTCAGACATGGGGCAGTGAGCAGAGTGATGAGAATGCGGCGGCATTGGATGTAGCGGAGAGTGCCAGAAACGATGCGCAGATTGCATATCAGAATGCAAAAAGTGCCTACGAAGACTACAAGACGCAGAAACCGACGGCACCTACGATGAATGATGTAAACGGCGGAAGTACTTCGGAAGGAAGTGCGGCGGACAGCATTTTCTCAGATTCTTCGGAGTCCGTTACGAATAACAGTTCAGACACGACTGTGACGGCAGATACTTCTGCGCTGGAAGCTGAACTTGAAAAAGCAAGCAACACACTTGCCGAACTGCAGTCCAGACTGTCTTCACAGCAGGCGGTTGCAGAGTCCGATCCATCGGCAGTTACCGCTGAAGAAAAAGAAAAGATGGAAATCACAAACAATCTTTCCGAACTGGATCAGATGTCCGCACAGGAACTTGTTGAGGCAGCGAAAAAGGGTATTAAAGCGGACTTTAACGGAGTTATCACAAAAGTTTCTGTAGTAGAAGGAGCAACGACAGCTCTTGGAACAGAGCTTTTTACATTACAGAATACAGATAAAGTGGATGTGAACGTCAATGTTTCCAAATATGATTATGACAAGGTAAAAGAAGGACAGAGTGCGGAAATCACGCTGGCAGGAAAAACATATGAAGGTGAAGTGACAAATATCAGTCATATAGCAACACAGAATGAAAAAGGTGCTTCACTGATCTCAGCAGATGTCCGTATCAAAAATCCGGATGAAGACATCTTCTTTGGTGTAGATGCAAAAGTTACGATCCACGCAGAGGAGGCAGATGATGTTGTAGTACTTCCAGCGGAGGTTGTCAATATCGGAAAGACCGGTTCGTTCTGCTATGTGATCGAAAATGGTGTCATTACCAAAAAAGATATTACGACAGGTATCAGTTCTGATGAATATGTAGAGGTGCTTGACGGTATTCAGGAGGGGGATGAGGTCATTCGTGATCTTGGTTCTCTCGAAGAAGGAATGCAGGCAGAACCTGTAGATGCATCCGGAGATGCCGGAAGTGTAGATGCCGGAGCTTTGGAAGGCAGTGATTCAGAGGCTGCGGTGGCCGAAACAGAAGAAGGTGTCTGATGGGCGGTTTATTTGAATATGTAAAAATGGCGGTTCAGAATATCCGTGCGAACAAAGGTCGGTCTTTCCTTACGATGCTTGGCATCATCATCGGTATTGCATCTGTTATTGCAATCGTATCGATCGGTGAGGGCACGAAGAATCAGATGAACAGCGAGATTGACGGCATCGGTTCAGGGCTGATCGCTATTGACGTCAGCAGTGAGGCCATGACAGAAGATGAATGGATCACACCGGATGATGTGCAGGAGATTCGTAAGCTTGATACAGTAGGCGGTGTCAGTGTTTCTAATAATTATGATGGTGAAACGGTGACCGGTAAGGGGAACTTTTCAATCATGCTGACAGGAGAAGGTCCGGATGCCAAGATGATCAATAATTCAGAAATGAAATACGGCAGTTATTTTGGCGAAGCAGAGATTGAAGAAGGCAAAAATGTCTGTGTGATTTCGGATGCAGATGCCAAAAAGCTGTTTGGTACAGATGATGTTGTTGGCATGAGCCTTGATATTACATGCTATGATTCATCAAAATCATTTCGTATTATAGGTGTCACCACACAGAAAGAAAATGGAACTTTCGTCAATTATACATATGATGGAATGCCGGTTACGGTAAATGTTCCGTATTCTTCTATGGACGATCTGGTGGGCGGAACTGATGAGTTTTATTCCATTACTGTGGTTCAGGCAGATAAGACCCTGGATTCACAGATCGTTGCAGATCAGGTAGTGCATGTTCTGGAGAAGCGCCATCAATGTGCCGGAGAAGATTATTTCCAGGTGCAGAGCTTTCAGGATGTGCTGCAGTCGATGAATGAAATGCTTGGTATGGTAACTGCGTTTATTTCATTTGTTGCAGGAATTTCACTTCTTGTAGGTGGAATCGGTGTTATGAATATTATGTTGGTTTCTGTTACAGAAAGAACAAGAGAGATAGGTATCCGTAAGTCTCTGGGCGCAAAGACCTCTTCTATTATGATGCAGTTTCTGGCCGAAGCCGCTATTTTGACAGTTATGGGCGGAGTGATCGGCATCATTCTCGGAATCCTTGCAGCACATGGAATCTGTTCGGTCATGAGCGGAAGTATGGGAATGACGATCAGCCCGGGAATCAGCCTGACGGTAATTCTTGCGGCAACACTGTTTTCCTGTGCGGTAGGTGTATTCTTCGGAATTTATCCGGCGAAGAAAGCGGCGCGGCTGAGCCCGATAGAAGCTTTACGTAGGAATTGATTTGAATGGTTTTATAAAGTAAAAATGGCTCTGTGGTATTCTTTTATAAGGAATATTACAGAGCTTTTTTTATTTTAAGGTCTAATTAAAGTTAATTCACACTATCACCTTTTTTCTGTCACAAAGGGAACAAAGCTTTTCTTTATAGTATTACCTGTAAACAACAAAAATAGAAATAAAACCGGTGCAAAACCGATATAAAGAAAGGATATGATTTAACATGAAACGTAAATACGCAGCGATGATTCTGGGACTGACAATGGCACTTACATCTGCAAATCTTGCTTATGCGGCAGACAGCAGTGATACAGCAACCGAGGCAGCTGCCGATACGACAGAGGAGGCTTCTGATACAGGCAGCACCGACAGTACGGCGGATGGCGAGTAAATAAAATATAGGAAAGTGTAAGTGAAAAGCAATAACGAATCTGGATTAAGAGACCTGACAAGGCTTCCGTAGATTTCGTTTGCACTAATTATGGCTGTAATCATGCTGTTTGAGCTCAGACAGGAGCGAGTTTATGATTACAGCCATTAATAAATGGGCGAACGAAATTCGGAAACGCAGTCCGTCTCAAAAGACAGATTCGTTATTTGTTTTCACGGATTTTTCCTATATTTATTTAGTTACACATATGACATGCTTCACACGCGGACGGTGCGGTCGCACAGCCGCCGAGCGCAGTTTCGCGCAGTTCAGCCGGAAGCTTTTTGCCGACGGTGTACATGACGTTGATCATTTCATCGAGCGGAATCAGCTGTGTGATTCCGGCAAGCGCCATTTCTGCGGCAACGAGGGCATTTGCAACACCGGTGGCATTGCGGTTCTGGCATGGATATTCGACAAGACCGCCGACCGGGTCACAGACCAGTCCGAGCATATTCATGAGAACAGTAGAAGCCGCATAGGTGCATTGTTTTGGAGTGCCACCCAGCAATTCCGTAGCAGCAGAAGCAGCCATGGCAGCAGCAATTCCGGTCTCTGCCTGGCAGCCGCCGACAGCGCCTGCGACTGTGGCATTTCTCATTGCAAGATAACCGATCGCACCGGCATTAAAAAGTGCCTGCTGAATCTGTTCATCAGAAAAATGATAATGTTTCTGGACAGCCAGAAGAAGTCCCGGTACGATTCCGGCAGAACCTGCAGTAGGAGAGGCAACAATCAGTCCCATGGAAGCATTTGTTTCAAGTGTAGCCATGGCATAAGTGATTGCATCGTCCAGAAGGTTTCCGCAGATACTTTTGCCGGAAGTCTGATGAAGATAGAGTTTTTTTGCTTCGCCACCGATCAGGCCGCCCATAGATCTGACTGGTTTTTCAATCGGTGAAAAAGCAGCGTCTTTCATAATTTCCAGTACACGTGCCATACGTGCAGCTACATCTTCGGCAGTTGTTTCTCCGAGGATAATCTCACGTTGACGCATAATTTCAGAAATCGGAAGATTTTTTTCCGTACATAATGTCAGAAGTTCTACAGCATTTTTAAATTCTTTCATGATTTTCCCTCCTTACATCTGCACGATCATAACTTCGTGGATATTCTGGTTCAAACGAATCGTATCGTCGATATCCTCCGGAAGATGTCCGTCTGATTCTACGATCGTATAAGCTATTTCACCTTTGGACTCGCGGAAAAGACGCATAAAGGCGATATTGACGTTGCGGTCGCTGAGGCATTTGGTGATGTATGCCACAACTCCAGGCTTGTCCTGATGAGTTACGATTGCAGCACTGTATTCGCCGGTGAAATCAACCTGTACGGAATTAATCTTTACGATGCGTACTTTGCCACCGCCGAGTGATTCTCCGCGGACAGTCATTTCCTGATTTTTTTCGTTGATCATATGGATATCAACTGTATTTGGGTGCACATCCGTCTCGATTTCATTTGGCGTGAATGAAAAGGCAAGTCCCTTCTGATCTGCAATCTCGAAAGAATTTCGGATACGCATATCATCCGTGGAAAATCCCATGATACCTCCGAGCAGGGCACGGTCTGTTCCGTGGCCTTTGTAGGTGCGGGCAAAAGAGCCGTAAAGAGTAAATTCTACTTTTTTCAGAGGCCCATTGATCATTTTCTGCGCAAGAAAACCAATGCGGGCAGCACCGGCTGTGTGGGAGCTGGACGGACCGATCATATTTGGCCCCATGACATCGAATACACTGATAAAAGACATGTTCGTTCTCCTTAAAATTTGTATAAAAATAGTGTTTACATTTATGCAAAAAAATACAATTGATGTCCTTGTGATTGTATTGTATCATTCCCTGAAGAAGGAAGCAAATTTATTAAAAGGAAAGTAGCAGAATAGAATATATAAAACTGTTTAAAATAAAAAATAAAAAAATTTAAAAAAAGTGTTGACAAATTGCTTTATTTACAGTAGAATACATTTTGTTGTGAGCGACAAGTACTTGCAAATAATTAAATGTGCGTTTAGCTCAGCTGGATAGAGCGTTTGGCTACGGACCAAAAGGTCGGGGGTTCGAATCCTCTAACGCACGCTATGTCGAAAGGCTGGAAACCTTGAAAAAAATCAATGGTTTCCGGCTTTTTTTGTGCTTGTTAAATTGAGTTCGAACCTGTGACTTCCTGTGACAAGGAAATTTGGGCAAAACCAGTTGGCAAATGCCTTTTCCATGATATTCAGACTTCCCTCAGGAGTCAGTGGATTGTAGATATACCCTAATGTTGCTGTGGTGTTGTGTAGAAGATGACTGCGAGAGGAGTAAGTTGTCTGGAGGTCAACGAAAATATAGGTGCCGAATGACTATGGAAACGATAAGTGGTGTGGAGACCAACCAAAATTATGGTGCTAAATGACCAGGGAAAGAGTAAGTCTGCTGGAAACCAACATGATTTAGATAAAATGGTTGGCCAGTGATAGAGCAAGTAGCTTGCAGGTCATTGAAGGTAATAAAATTGGATGGTTTGTATATGAGCAACACCAATTTAAGCCAATAAAATGAATATATAATGGTCCCTATAATTAAAATGATTTTACCAAAAAAATCAGGAAAATACGATAGAAAAAACTGTTATTGTGAGAATTAATTGCGGATGAAGTGAAGATATTTGTTAGCTTTATAAAATATACATGTTATAATAGAACTATCTTAAATAATAAGCAAGGGAGCATGTAATATGAACAGTATTTTTCATAGAATCAGTGTAAGAAAATATGAAGATAGACCAGTAGAAAAGGAAAAAATCATGGAGATTCTGAAGGCGGGAATGCAGGCACCAAGTGCATGCAACCAGCAGCCGTGGGAATTTTTTGTGGTGACAGATAAAGAAAAAATCCAGAAATTATCCAAAGTAACTCCATACACCGGATGTGCAGCAGGGGCACCTGTAGTTATTGTTCCTGTATATCATACAGAAGGACTTGTTGCACCATCTTTTGCGCAAATTGATATGGCGATTGCACAGCAGAATATCTGGCTGGAAACAGATGCGCTGGGCCTCGGAGGAGTATGGTTTGGTATTGCACCGATGGAGGATCGAATGGAAGAAGTCCACAGCCTTCTGGAACTTCCGGAAAATGTGAAAGTATTTTCTATGTTTGCACTGGGATATCCGGCAGAGACAAGACCTCAGCAGAACCGATTTGCGCCTGAAAGAATACATTTCATTGAGAAATAAAAATGACACAGAGAAAAGAGAAGGGGAATAATTATGCAGGATATTTTAGTTGTGGTAGACATGCAGAATGATTTTATTGATGGTGTCCTTGGAACCAAAGAAGCTGTTGCAATCGTTCCAAAAGTAGAAGAGAGAATCAGAAATTTCAAAGGAACAGTTCTTTTTACACGAGATACTCATGAATCATGGTATTTGGATACACAGGAAGGAAAAAAACTTCCGGTACCACACTGTATCCGGAACACAGAAGGCTGGCAGATCAGAAATGAACTGGATAGCCTCAGAAAAACAGAACCGATTGACAAAGAAACTTTTGGTTCTACAGATCTGGCTGCTGAGCTGGTGGCAATGAACATTGATGATGAAATAGGAAGCATTACATTTGTTGGCCTTTGCACGGATATCTGCGTGATTTCCAATGCGCTTCTGGTAAAGGCAGCTCTTCCGGAAGTTCCGATCATAGTAGACGCGGCATGTTGTGCAGGAGTGACACCGGAAAGTCATGAAAATGCATTGAACGCTATGAAAATGTGCCAGATAGATATTGTCAGATAAAATTCAAACAGAATATCAAAATAATATATGATTGACAAATCATTAATATAAGTCCATTGCTTGTGTGAGTAGTGGACTTTTTTGTGTAATAGGAAATTACTTCGTAATGTTCCTATTACACAAAAACGCTCCGCGAGGATGCGACCAGATGCGTGAGGAATATGTCTGCTGAAGCAGACTGCATCTGGCGCGCAAAGCGTAGCAAGTCCCTCAAAGATTGAGGGATTCAGGGAGTCTGAAGCGGACTTGTCCGCTTTGTTCTTTTATAAAGAAATTTGAATTTTTTTGTTACCATTCAGGATTTTTTACGATATATAGTATGAGTAGAAAAATGAGGAGGACAACCCATAAATGCAAGATAATGAGATCATATCTTTGTTTGAGATAAGGGATGAGCATGCGATTGAAGCATTGAGCGACAAGTATCATCCTTACTGCTATAAGATTGCCTGGAATCTGCTTACAAATAAAGAAGATTCGGAAGAATGCCTGAATGATACCTGGTTTTCGGTCTGGTCGCTGATTCCGCCGAAGAAGCCTTCCGTATTATCACATTTTTGCGGCAGGATCACGAGAAACTTAAGCATTGATCGCCTGCGTAAAAAATATGCCAACAGGCGCCCAGATGTGCATATGGCAGATATTTTAGGCGAAATGGATCAACTTAGTGTTACCTATACCATTGAAGATCAGCTGGCGGAAAAAGAACTGCTGGAAATTATCAATGATTTTCTTGAAAAAATGAATGCAGAAGACAGGGATATTTTTGTAAGAAGATACTGGTTTTTTGATTCTGTTGCGGACATTTCCAAAAGACATGCCATGTCTGTCGGAAGCGTGAAAATGAATCTGTACCGAAGCAGGAAGAAGCTGTTGAAGGTCTTGAAAAAGGAAGGGAAAAACTTATGAAAAAATTCGATTTTTCAAAAGAATTTGGTAATATTGATCCGAAATATATCAGCGAAGCAGAGGGAGAATGGAAAGGTAAAAAAAGAGTCTGGACACCATCATTCTGGAGTAAACTGGCAGCCGCCTGTGTGATTCTGGCGTTAATTTCGACTGTTTTGTCGAATCCGAAAGTGCAGGCTGCAATCAAAAATTTTGCTTTATCCATAGGAGAAACATTAGGATTTCAGAAGGAAATTGAGTCCTATACGGAGATTTTAAATATGTCCCAGATCGATCAGGGGATCACTGTAAACATAAAAGAAGTTGTTCTGGATGAGGGTGTTTTACTGTTCAGGGTGCATGCAGAAATTGATAATTCCAAAAAGAATGAGCAGGAGAAAGCTGAGAGTATTTCATCCTTTAAGAATACGGGAATTACACTTGATATGGACAAAACAACAATAAACGGACAGAAGCTTGATGAATATATGAATGCGGAATATTCTCCTTATTCTGTGGATGATTTATTAGACGCAGATGCCGACAGAGATGAAGAGGAATATGACCGTGTACAGGAGTACCGTTTTCATGCACCGACAGATCTCGGAGAAAATCCGGAGATACATCTTGTATTCAATGCTTTTGACTATGATGAATGGGAAAAATCATTAGCAGAATTTACATTTGATTTCAGTATTTCGCGTGAGAAAATCCTGAAGCAGACAACGGATAAAGAACTGGAAAATATTTCTGTCGAGACAGAAGAAGGCACGGTGATACTGAAAGATATTTTTCTGAACAAGTTACAGAGCAGTATCTCGGCAGACGTGCCTGAAAAATTGTTCCAAAAGTATGAAGTTGAATTGCGTGGAACGGACAGTAAAGGAAATAAGGTGCGGTATGAACTGAGAGACGATGCAGAAACAGAAGTCATCAGTCGTAACTGGAAATTTAAGACAGATTTCTGGAGAACGTATGGAAGTGCCGGAGATGATGAAAGACCGGAGATTCCCGATCCCGACAGTGAATACCTGGAATTACAGCTTTATCTGAAATCCGAAGATATAATGGAAAGCAGCGTTACTAAAGAGTATGATTTAGATGATAACACCTATGCCGAAGAAGAAGGAAAAGTGTACGATGCAGCAGATGACTCTGCATGGAAAGCTGTTGGAGAAAAGATACGGATTGATATCAGGTAAGGAGGAACAGAGCAAAAGAGAAAAGAGCACAAGCCGCTGGAATTTCCGGAAAATGATGTTGTGTCAAAAGGAAATTTATGTAATAATTGCTGAAAAAAGGACTGCCGGAAAATTGATCCGACCGTCCTTTTTCAGAACTGTTAAGAAACTTTTTTACAGACAATCTGGAAAAAATCCTGAAAGGTCTGTGATTATTTTGTGGTAGTTATGGTGACTACAGTTTTTCCTGTCATACCATAATCCGCCGGTTCAGTGTCTTCAGTGATCCAGAAAACTGGCTCATAATCTCTTACCACATTGCAAAGACTGCTGGTTACGCGGACAGAAATGGTGTTTTCACCTGGTTTTACTGCATCTGTGATGTCTGCTTTTGCAGTATCCATATCTACGGAAACTTTCTGATCGTTTACAGTAATCATGGCAGTTCCATAGTTAAAGCTGTCAGCTTTGAATTCAACATTTTGAGTTTTTGCATCAAAATCATCAGGAAGTGTGAAAGTAGTGGTGTAAGTTCCGATTCCGGACACGTTATCTCCAATTGAATCAATATCTTTCCAGGAAACCAGGTCAGTGAGGGTACCGGCGTCGATTTCCTCGTGATTGGTATCGTAAGTCACCTCTGTAGTGGTAACACCTGTGTCCTCATTGGTCTCAGTACGTTCCAGTTTTTCTCCTGGTGTGTAGGAATCTACAGTCAGACTCCAGTCGGTAAGCTGCAGATCTGTGCTCTCGGTTGTGACCTTTTCTGTAACTGCTTCCTCAGCAGGATTCAGGATATAAAGAGCAGTTTCACCTGGATCAAGAGTCACATTCAAAATAGTTCTTCCATCTTCACAAACAGCATCTGTTACTTTTGTCACTTTGCCAGACCATGTATCCAGAATGTATGGCTGATAAGATCCCTCTACAGAAATCTGTCCGGAATAAGCTTCCTCGTCTTCATACATGTAGTTATAGGCATAGAGATAAGTTGCATCATCTGCTTTTCTCATGTTGGTGAGGATTTTATGGTTGGATTCTACATTTTCTGCTCTTGGAGTTACTCCAAGTTCAGAAAGAGCATCCAAAGCTTCCTCACAGGAATCTATCGTCTTTACATTGTCCAGAGCTTTGATTTCATCAATAACTGCTGCAAGCTCTTCATCCTTTCCATCATTACATCCGGTTGTGGAAGCTGCAATCGTATTAACCTTGTCAACATCAGAGTTATTTGGATGTTCTACTACGTTATTTACAAATAATACAGGAAGTCCATTTTCTGCTGCCTCTTTTAATTTCTTTGCAGCATCAAGAGGAAGTTCATCTTCCATAACAACAACTGCTTTGTAAGCAACACCATCGGAATTGATCTGTCCGTCAGATACATTTACTTCATCATCCATGAAAGTATAAGATGAGAAGTAATCGTAGGTATAGCCCTTGTCCTGAAGACCAAGATCTGTCCAGTAGTAAGCACGATCATTGTGAAGAGCATTATTGTAAACACCGGAACTGGAAACGCTGGTAAGCAGATTGTTCAGATAGTAATCAGTGCGGATCATAGCAATATCTACCTGCGGAACACCTTCTTCCAGGGCTTTTTGGATGCGACTTAAATGATTATTTACATCTACATAATCAATGGATGCCGGTTGGCGTTTGTTGAAACGTTCTGCAATCAGATTAGTCATACCTTCATAGCCTGGCCAGGAAACGGATTCATCGGGGCCATATGCAGAAGAATAGCCGTGCGTTACAGTTTTCTGAATACCAGCTGCATACTGAGTATAGAAAATCTGACGATAATAGCCGTTGTTCCACAGATAATTGGTCATAATAGAAGCACCGGATTCGGAGGAAAGCCTCTTGTCATATATATGAGCGGCACCGGTAAAGTTACGATAAGAGTCCACATCTGCCGCAAACTCGAAAGATTCTGTTTCCAGATAGTCTACAGAAGATACTGTCTGGGAAACTTCAAATGTTTTTCCATAAGAGTTTTCTGCACGAAGATACATTCCTTTTTCGTTCAGCCAGTCATGCAGGATATCCAGGCAGTTTTCCTGATAAAGCTCTGTCTCAGTCTGGAAGAAATCATTTCTGAGATAAGTCATATCAATCTCATCTGTGTCTGTAAAATCGTATGTATAAGTAAGATACTGGCCCATTCCCTGCAGAGTATCTGGCGTTTCACGGATGAGAAGAGGCAGATATTTTTCCAGATCATAGCCTCTGCGGTTTTTAAACTGCTCCAGCATATCGGTGCACCACAGCTGTTTTGTAGAATTTTCGCCCTCTGTCATAAGTTCCAGCGAATCCATGTAAAGATCGGCTTCATCAATCTCACTGAGCAGATCCATCACATCGTTTGTGAGGACATTTTCATCCCAGTAAGACATCAGTGCATTTGCGCCTGCCGGGTCAAAATAGTTGATGGTGTAGCCCTGTCCGGTGCAGGCTGCTGCATAACTTTCACTGGTTCCATACTGATAAAATGCAAATAATGCATAATCACTGTCATCATCTGCCGTGAAATCAATGGAATAAGTTCCATCATCATTGGCGGTTATCTGATCTGTGACTACTTTCATGGAATCAGTATTGATCTTGGTTTTTACACCTGGATCTGTTACTTCGTTGGTTTCTTTATCAACAGTAGCCGGGATACCCCAATCCTCTACTTTTGCAGCAATAACAGAAACAAGCGTCTGCTTGGTTGTGGCTTCAGGAAGGGTACATTGTGGAAGAACTCCGCTGTAGCTGGTATTGGTTCCTTCTGTTTTCTCAAGGTTTACTGTCACATAGCCAAGCTCCTGAGAAGCTTCCTGCTGATCGGGCGTGATGTTTGGAAGGTTTGCAGTAGCCCAGTAAGTGCCGCCGGTCATGCTCACGCTCATGCCATATTTTTTGCACTCTTCAATGATCACTTTTGTATCATGAATCCATTCCGGAGAACCCCAGCCATAGGTTGCATCATCCAGAAATTCTGCCTCACTTGTAAGGGTTACAAATTCTACACCTCCAAAGCCTTCGTCATAAAGTTCTTTTACAGATTCACGAAGGGTCTCGTCTGTGTGAGAACCTTCTGCCAACCACCATCTTGCATAAGGACGATTTTTCATTTCTGGTTCTGCAAATTTCGTTTCCATAGACTCTGCAAATTCTGTGTCAGCAGCAAAGGTGCTTATCGGAAAAGCCAGGGACATGCTCATAACAGATGCAAGTAAAAGTGCCAAAACCTGTCTCTTTTTCATGTGTTCAATTACCTCCTGCGTTTTTAGATAAATTTTGTTTCTCTATTTTTAAGATGATTTTATTGTATAGAGTTTAAAAAGAGAAAAAAATAAGAGAAAACTTTTATTTTGTATGATTTTCTTTTATTTTTCCAGACGAGACCAGATACAAATATTATTTTCATTGAAAAAATAGAAGGTTGCGTAGCTTTGTCAGCAGGTATATAGTGATATATGTCAACATATTCCTTTAGATGGAGAAAACAATGAAAAAAATCAAGACTTTATTAGTAGATGATGACTATCTGGTTTTGCAGGACCTGAAAGAAATGGTGGATTGGAATGCCCTTGGATTTTCTCTCATAGAGGGGGCTGCCAATGGTAAAAAAGCACTGGAACTGGCCAGAAAAGAGAAGCCAGGTCTGATTGTGTCAGATATTTCCATGCCTGTAATGGATGGTTTTGATTTCGTGGAAATCCTGAAAAAAGAAAATCCAAATACCTATATTATCTTTATTTCTTCCTACGCAAGTTTCGATTATGCCAGACGCGCCATGCAAAATCGCATTCACAGTTATCTGCTGAAAAATGAAATGACAGCAAAGAGCCTCACCGAGGAACTGCTGACAGCAAAGAAGACCATCCTGCAGAATGAATTGCTTCAAAAAGACAAAAATGAAATCAGGATAAAAAAATTTTTTGAAAATGAGAATCCAGATGAAAAAAACAAGGTGACAGAATTTGGTAAATTCGTATTTTTTTACATCACACAGTGGATGCCATTGGAAAAACTGAAAAGTCATTTTAAAAGTATTCCGGAATATGGGAAAAATCTGTATGAAAGTATAAATGAAAAGATACGGGAATTTTATCCGGAGTCATATGTATTTTTTATAGATGAGCTTGTGATCGGAGCAATCCCATGGGAAGGAACCGGCATTCCGTTTTCCTGTACCGCAGTTTCCCTTGTCCGTAAAAAGATACGGGATCATTTAAAAAAGATAAATGAGAATATTCAGGTATACACATTACCCTCCAGAGTCACAGTGGAGGAAGGAAAGAAAATTTATCTACATATGCTGCCTTTTTTTCACTTCAAAGAGACTTTTCCGGAAAAAGAACAATGGAATCTGTCTTTATATGCAGAAACACAGCTTGGAAATATTTCACAGGTATTTTCGTATGAATGTCTGAAAAAATCTATTGGACATCCGCAAATTTTCGAGAAAGAACTGGAAAAATATGTAAATTTACTGTTTCAGGCCATGGATGCGGATGGTATTTTTATGTTGTATCACAACCTGCTTCTTCAGATGGAAGAACTGAGTGGATATATGATTCCAATGCCAGAACAAAATTTTATTTATGGGAAACAGGAATTTTTGGATTTCTTTAAAGAAAAATATGCAGAAATCAATCATCACTTATGCAAAAATGGAAAGAAAACATATGCAAGATGGCTAAATGGTGCTATTGATTATATGAAGGAAAGTTATGGAAACAGTAGTCTGACCATTGAGCAGATTGCAGAACATGCAGGCCTTAGTGCAAGCCGATTCAGCGTTCTGTTCCGACAGGAAACTGGACAGACAGTGAATGATTATCTTACAGAAATCAGGATCTCACAGGCAATCTTTTTGCTGGAAAACAGTAACTGCAAAATTTATGAGATTGCAGAACAGGTAGGATATAAATCTTCACAGTATTTTGGTCAGATTTTTAGTCAGAAAACTGGCTATAAACCATTGCATTTCCGAAAGAAAAAGCCATGAAAAGGGGAACAGGATGTTTCATGTACACTCCAAACTAAGTAAAAAAATTCTAAAGAAATTTCTGACGATATATACGATCATATTTGTGTTTCTGTTCCTGATTGTTTTTGCAGGAGGGGGTGCGTTTTTTCTTTACAATGCCAAAAAAAATATAGAAGCAAAGATCACAACGATTACCAATATCTGGGATGAGTTTGAAACAACAAAGCGGGAACAGATCTATTCTTTATTATCTACTGATAAACTTACCAGATATCTGCAAGAATATTATCGAAATACTTCTGTTCAGACTTATGAAAGAGTAAATTTATATCTGGCTAATTTTCAGACTTCAGATTCTGTAATTAATTATCTGTTTATGGAAGATGAAGAAGGTAACCTATTCCACTCATTAAACGGTTCAGATTCTGAAATAGAAGATGTTCTGCGTAACAGTACAGAGTATCAGAAGATAAAAGAAACCGGAAGCAGTTCTATCTCACCGATAAAGAAAGGAGAGACAGCTGCATTTCCCAGTTATTACGCCTGCTATATCGACAGTCAAAAATTGTACGGACATACCCTTACCATCTGTTTTTGTTATGATGTAAGAGATTTGATAAGAAATATTAAAAATGCAGAAGATGGACTGGATATTGTTCAAATCTACAATGCTTATGGGGATGAACTTTACAACAATGTGGAAACAGGCTCAAAGAAGGAAGAATCCGCAACAGAACAGAAATTCTTTTCTTCAAGAGGAATCTCCTGTATAAAAAACAGTTATAATACGCTGGTTTATACAGTCGGTATTATTTCTTATAAACGCCTGTTTTCAGAATTTGGCTGGTTTCTTCTGGGAGTGTTTGGACTGTATCTGATTCCGATATTCTGTGCGCTTTTGTACATTGTGCCTGCAAACGATAAAATGCTGCGGCCAATCAGCTTATTGCGGGATCAGGTGAAGAAATTTTCTATTGGTGACGAACCAGTACAGTTTTTTGAAACAGAAGATGAAATCGGGGAGTTAAGTCATTCCTTTTATGATATGGCAGTGAATATCAATCAGCAATCCAGCGAACTGTCACGGAAAGAATATGAAAAGGCAGTCACTTATTATAAACTTCTGACTACTCAGCTGGATCCGCATTTTATTTACAATACCATGAATATCATAAACATTCTGGCAAGGCAGGGTGCATATGAAGATATCATAAAAGTAAATACGGCTTTGACACGTGTATTAAGAGAGCGACTGAATACACAAAATACTACATTTGAAAATGTCAGCAATGAAATAGTGACCCTGAAACAATATCAGCTGATCATGGACTACCGTTATCACAATCAGGTAAAGGTAGAATATGATATTGATGAGAGCATTCTGGATAAAAAGATTCCCAAAAATATTTTACAACCCCTGGTGGAAAATGCTTATTATCACGGATTGTCTGCCGATACAGGAGAAATACAGGGAAATATAGAAATCCTGATCTATCCTCTGGAAGACGAATTAATCATAGAAATCAGCGACGACGGAAAGGGCTTTTCCGAAAAAAGGCTGATGGAAATACGGGAGAATCTCAAACATGCTACAATGCATAAGGAAAAAGAGGCACATATCGGCATGGAAAATATCTACCGGCGTATTTCCTATCTTTATGGAGATAATTTTTCCATGGATATTCAAAGCGAAGAAGGTCATGGTTCTACAATAGTGCTTACATTTCCACTGGAAACAGAAGATTCCAGAAATTGATTTGCATCAATGATTTTTTGAAACTGCGTCCCATCCAGATTCGGATTGTTCCATTTAAAAAGTGTATCCTGAATATAGTCATCTGGAAAGTATAAAAGGGAGCGATCTTCTATGACAGGAGAGAGTTCCCTTGCCTGTTCTTCCGACGTGATCAGAGCTCCGGGAATACAATAACTGGTATTGGATTCTTCCAGCGGGTATCCTTTTAAGGTATTGATCATCAAAATTGCCAGATAATAAGGATCTAAAGAAAGCTGCATAGTTCCGTAAGCACTTTTCAGAATCCCGGTGTGAAAATCATCTACAATCTTATCGGAAAAATCTATTGCAATCAAACTGATACGACTGGTACTTCGCATGGCCTGGATAGTAGTCAGAACCTGCTCTGTTCCTCCAATGGTTTTGGTGCCGGCAAGAAAAAAACAGTCCAGATCCGGGTAAGCCTGCATAATGCTTTTAATATTTTCCTTAATATCAGAAGTGGTATGCATGCTGCGGGCTTCTGTCAGAATCTGCGCGTCCGGGTATTCCATGAGTGCTTTTTGAAAGCCTTCTTCTCTTAAACGGCAGGTATTATCCCATTTTGCTTCAGATAAAACTGCAAACTTTCGATATCCTTTTTTCAAAACAGACTGTGCAAGCTGATAAGCCCAGTCTTCTTCGTTTTCATAAGTATTTCCGATGTAATAAGGAGAAGACTTGCAGAAGTCCTCAATCTCCTTATCTGTAATACTTCTCAGATAAATGCCCCAGTAAACTTTTGCCTCTTCACACATCCGGCATATGGCGGGAAGAACCTGATTTGTTGTTGGTGCGAAGAGGATGCCATCCACATCCTGGGAAAGAAGATATTCAATATTGTAAACTGACTGTTCGCTGGAAGTACCGGAATCGTTCTGATCTGCACGGATAAATTCCACGTTGGCAAGCTTTTCCAGATGTTTCAGATTTTCATTGAGAATATGAAAAGAGGTATTATCGTCAGCCTCACGAAATTCAAGTCCAATACGAAGCGGAGCCTCCGTTCGTGTCTGGCCCAAAGCTTCTGCCGGAACACGAAAAAGAGCAAATATAAGAAAAAGAACTAAGAAATAGTGGAAATATGTACGCATGTTTACCTCTTGTCTAATCAAAAAAATACCAACAAAGGAACCCCTTATGAGCATTGTAAACATCTTTTTACTTCAAAGCAATAGGCAAATTAAAATAATAGCTATGATGACTTCCGAAATATAATAATAATCTGGTACTGGAAGAATACAGGCAAAAAGGTGATTTATTACAAGGCGTGAAACTTGCTAAAGAAATTTTTTTCATTCATTAATTTTTATGGTATGATTAATTGAAAAAGATTTGTGCCTGAAAGAATACATTTCATTGAGAATTAAAAACTAATACGGATAAGAAGGAAAGAATAAAAATGGAATTATTTGATGTTATAGACAGCAAGGGTAATCCAACCGGACAGATCGTATCAAGGGAAAAAGCGCATGCAGAGGGAATTCCGCACAGGACAGCACATATCTGGATTATCCGTGAAAAAGAGGGCAGAGTACAGATACTCTTACAGAAACGATCACAGAATAAGGATTCCTTTCCGGGAAAATTTGATACTTCTTCTGCAGGTCATATTCAGGCAGGAGATGAACCATTGGAATCTGCACTTCGGGAACTGAAAGAAGAACTGGGAATCAGTGCAGTACCGGAACAGCTGCATTTTGCCGGAACCTTCCCAATATCTTTTGCAAAAGAATTCCACGGAAAAATGTTCCGGGACGAAGAGATTGCATTTGTTTATATTTTCAACGAACCTGTGAATACAGACGAACTTATTCTTCAGACAGAAGAGGTAGAGAGCGTTCAGTGGTTTGATCTGGAGGAAGTCTGTGAAAAATGCGAAAAACACAGGGATATCTTCTGCGTACCCACCGGAGGTCTGGAAGTGGTACGGAAATATCTGGATAAGGTAAAAACTGCATGAAAGATGGAAACCGTGCGGAGAGTAAGTCAAATGAAAGTCCGCGTAAATTGGATGTTCCAGACATGAGAAAATCCAGTTACTCCCGCAGACAGATATTTCTTCCTTTTTTGGTGAGAATCCCTTCTATTTCCAGATTTTTAAGTTCTCTGGTCATGGCGCTTCTGTCCACGGTAAGATATTGAGCCAGTGCGGTATAAGACATAGGAATCTGTACGCTGCGGCTGTGAATCTGGATGGAAAGGTTGTTCAGATATGCCAGTAATTTCTTTCTGGTCGTAGCTCTGGATAATACATAAATTCTTTCCATTTGCTGCCTGGACTGCATTGCCGTCATCTGAAGCAGATTGCTGACCATCTGACTGTGATGGTGGCATGCTTTTTCACATCTTTTGATCACATGCTCATAATCAATGAATATTACCTTTGTTTCTTCTGCGGCAGTCACATAATAATGTTGGGCGTCTGCCGGGAGAAGAAACGGTTCTCCAAAAACAGCATCTTTCTTAAGCTCATCGATCATATATTCATTTCCTTCTTCGTCGCAGCAGTAAAGAACTGCCCTGCCATAAAGAACCAGCCCGATCTTGTTCATGGAACTGGAATATTCCATGATCGTCTCTCCATTTCGGAAAATATCTTCTCTTGCATGAAAACAGATGCGCATTCGTTCCTGTTCTTCGGGCAAAATATTTGTAAACAGTGTAATATGTTCCATCGCAATTCTATCCCCTTTTTCCAGATTATAACATATTTTTTCAGGGAAATCATCAATTTGTGACTTTTGCAACAGAAATTCTCGTGTCATTCTGTTATTCTTTTAACAAAGTTATGAATTGCAACAAAATTACAGATTACAGGCAACCAAGAACTATAAAGCAAATAACAGTAAAACAAAAAACTAAACCGGCACAAGTAAACAGAAAAAACGGAAGCTTAATTATTCAATCTAAGAGAAACGGAGGAAATTATATGAAAATCACAGATACCATCAAATACGTAGGCGTAAACGATCACCGCATTGACCTTTTTGAAGGGCAGTACAAAGTTCCGGGTGGAATGTCTTATAATTCTTATGTGATTCTGGACGAAAAAATTGCGGTTATGGATACTGTAGATGCAGATTTTACTCACCAGTGGCTTGACAATATCCAGCAGGTTCTGGATGGCCGTAAGCCGGATTATCTGATTGTACAGCACATGGAACCTGATCATGCAGCCAATGTTGCAAATTTCCTGAAAGTATATCCGGATACTACAGTAGTTGCTACAGGTAAAGCGTTTGGCATGATCCGAAACTTTTTTGAACTGGATCTGGAAGGAAAGAAAATAGAAGCGGAAAACGGCAGTACACTTTCTCTCGGATATCATCAGCTTACTTTCGTATTTGCACCGATGGTTCACTGGCCGGAAGTTATGGTTACTTATGACAGCACAGAAAAGGTTCTTTTTTCCGCAGACGGTTTTGGAAAGTTCGGAGCGCTGGATGTGGAAGAACCATGGGATGACGAGGCAAGAAGATATTTTATCGGTATCGTAGGAAAATACGGTGCACAGGTACAGAAACTTCTCAAAGTAGCGGCCACTCTCGATATTCAGAAAATCTGTCCGCTTCATGGACCTGTTCTTACAGAAAATCTCGGACATTATATCGGGCTTTATGATACATGGTCTTCCTATACACCGGAAGATGACGGAATTGTGATTGCCTATACTTCCGTATATGGACACACCAGAATGGCCGTTTCTCTTCTTGCTGAAAAATTAAAAGAAAAAGGATGTCCAAGGGTTCTGGTTTATGATCTTGCAAGAGATGATATGTCCCAGGCATTGAGTGATGCTTTTCGTTACTCAAAACTGATTCTTGCAACCACAACTTACAATGCAAGTATCTATCCGTTTATGAATGATTTTATTACCCGACTGGTAGAACACAATTATCAGAATCGTACCGTTGGTCTTATTGAAAATGGTTCCTGGGCACCGCTGGCAGCAAAGATTATGAAAGAAATGATGTCTAAGTGCAAAAAAATCGACTGGCTGAAAAACTCTGTACACATCTGGTCTGCTGTAAAAGAAGAAAACCGTAAACAGATCGATGCCATGACAGATGAACTCTGCAAAGAATATATTGCAAAAGATGATACTCTTGCAAACAAAAATGATATGACTGCGCTTTTCCGCATCGGTTATGGCCTTTATGTAGTTACCTCCAACGATGGAAGAAAAGACAACGGTCTTATTGTAAATACTGTTACTCAGCTGACGGACAATCCTTATCGTGTGGCTGTAAATATCAATAAGGCAAATTATTCTCATCATGTAATCCGGCAGACGGGTGTTCTCAATGTAAACTGTCTGTCTGTAGATGCGCCATTCTCTGTTTTCCAGCAGTTTGGCTTCCAGTCAGGAAGAACAGTCGACAAGTTTGCAGGACAGAAGATCAACCGTTCCGGAAACGGACTTGTATTTCTGGATAAATATATCAATGCATTCATGTCACTGAAAGTAGAACAGTATGTCGACCTTGGTACGCATGGAATGTTCATCTGCAGCGTTACAGAAGCGCGTGTTATGAGTGATCAGGATACCATGACTTATACGTACTATCAGCAGAATGTAAAACCTAAGCCGGAAACAGAAGGTAAAAAAGGTTTTGTCTGCAAAGTCTGCGGCTATGTCTACGAAGGCGATGAACTTCCGGAAGACATCATTTGCCCGCTGTGCAAGCATGGAGCTGTGGATTTTGAACCGATACAGTAAAACTAAATAAAACGCAGATGTTCTTTAAACAGCTCCTGATATAATGCTTCTGCAGTCCAGAAGATATTGTGTGGAGTAATGATCGCTTTTAATGGAATAGACGCTGCGCCGGTTTGCTTATAGTCGGCGAGAAAGGCATCCATCTGTGTGGAGTCGGTCCCGGAGAATACCATCATTTCGAGTGGGAAATCCGGGCCGATATAATTTGTTTTTTCTTTGTGAAAGCCCTGGATTCCGGCAAGAAAGCCAAGCTTCTGCCCATAATTTATCCGGGAAATTTCTTTTACCTGCATTCCGTTTTTCAGGGCAGTACTGCGAACCGCTCTGAGTTTTTCTTTTTCGAGTCCGAAAGTTAATATAATCTGTGCCATTTTTCTACCTTTCTAAATCAGTTTTAGAGCCCATTCTGATACACGTCATTGATCACGCTCTGGGCCTGTTCCAGTTCTTTTTTCTGAATGATCGCATTTCGGTCACTTAAGATCGCAAGCATTTCATCTATGAGGTCTTCAATCCGCGGATTGCTTATTCGATAGAGATATCCGAGCATCCGGGTGGCAGTATAATCTGTATTCATATTTTTGTATGCAATCTCTGCACAAAGTTCTTTGGGATATCCTTTGCTGAGTAAAATTTTATATAATTCATCAGTACGTTCTGATGCCATGATCTGTCACTCCTCTATAGTATTTCCATTTTGTGTTTTTATGTATCTTGATTATAGCAACAAATAAATCGAATGGCTATTCCATTTTCGGAAAAGTAAAAGCCTTACAAAATTTCTTGACTTTCGAAATATTTGAACGGATAATCTTCTATAGAAGGAATTTGAATATCATTTTGGAGGGTGAAAGAAATGTATACAGCATCGAAAGAACGATATACACAGATGGAGTATAAGCGCTGCGGAGACAGCGGCTTAATGCTTCCGAAGGTGTCTCTGGGACTGTGGCACAATTTTGGTGATACAGCAAATTATGAGAATATGAGAAAACTCTGTTTTACTGCATTTAACAACGGAATTACACAGTTTGACCTTGCAAATAATTACGGACCGGAACCGGGAAGCGCCGAGAAGAACTTTGGCCGTATTTTGAAAGAGGATCTTGGAGTTTACCGAGATGAGCTGATTATCACAACAAAAGCAGGATATGATATGTGGGAGGGCCCTTACGGGAACTGGGGAAGCCGCAAATATCTTCTTGCAAGTCTTGATCAGAGCCTGAAACGAATGGGACTGGAATACGTCGATATTTTTTATCATCACAGAATGGACCCGGAAACTCCTCTTGAAGAGACAATGGGAGCGCTGGCAAGCGCAGTGCAGAGTGGAAAAGCAATCTATGTCGGTCTTTCCAATTATGACGGACCTACACTGGAAAAAGCATCTGCAATCCTGAAAGAGCTGCATTGTCCGTTTGTAATTAACCAGAATCGCTATTCTATTTTTGACAGAACTGTAGAAAAAAATGGATTAAAAGATATGACGGGCAAACTGAAAAAAGGTCTGATCACATTCAGTCCTCTTGCACAGGGTCAGCTGACGGACCGCTATCTCCATGGTATTCCGGAAGACAGTCGTATCCGTACAGATGGAAGATTTTTACAAGAAAGTACACTGGATGAGCACAGGATGGATCAGATTCGTAAGCTGAATGATCTGGCAGCGCAGCGAGGCGAGAAACTTGCCGACATGGCACTCGGATGGCTGCTTCATCATAACGAAGTTACAAGTGTACTGATCGGTGCATCAAAACCGCAGCAGATCCTTGATAATGTAAAAGCAGTCAGCTGTGCACCGTTTACAGAAGAAGAACTGAAACTGATCGATGAGATTTCAGCGTAGTTATGGTGGAGTATACTAAAAAAATAACCGAAAATACTACGGTAAGACTGCTTTTGCTGTTTTTGATCCCGGGTATTCTGATTTTGAGTGTGGTATTTGAAATCCAGACAAGGCTGGAAATCAGGAAAGCCAACGAGGATGCTGCGGAGATTATTTCATTTATGAAAGAGCAGTGTAGCCGTTATGATGATATTCTTACAAACAATAAAATTCGGATTCAGATGGATCTTGCCGAGAAAGCAACGGAATTGAAACGCTGTCTTTCGGAGCAGGAAATGATCAGTGACAAAAATATGCATCAGTTTTTAAAAGAGCAGAGACTGACAGGTATTCTGATTCTGGACAAAAATCTGCATGTAAAAAACAGTCAGTATACCGAAAAGATAGAGGATAAGATATGGAATACTGCCTTTGAAGCGCAGAAGCTGCAGGATCTTCTGACGTATCCAAAGAAAATTCTGTCCGATCGGATAGAGACATCTGAAGAGAAATATTATTACTATGCTGCAATGGCATCAGAGGATCGAAAGAGCATTATTTTGTGTTATGAGAGTGCGAGTACGAAAGCGGATATAGAGAATGAACTCAGTATTGAAAGCATACTTACCGGATATAAAGTGGAGCGGGATGGTACGGTTGTACTCTCAGATGGTCAAAAAGTAATCAGTTCAAACAATCAGTCTATGCAGGGCAAAAGGATTGAGGACTGTCCCCGCATTATGATATTTAATGAAAAGCAGGAAGCAGACACACTGATCCGTGTAAAAGAAGACGGTAAGGTATTTTATGGCAGCTATGCGAAATACGGTCAGTATTATATTTATGTATTTTTTCGGGAAAACGAAGTTTTGACGGAGAGTGGTATGGTCATTGCATATGCTGTGGCATTCTATCTTGTTGCATGGCTTGCCCTGCTCTTTATGCACCAGAAACTGGCAAAAAAACAGCTTGTAAATCTTGAGTATCAGCATAATATTATCGATGCGATCAGCCGGATTTATGTTACGAATTACGTGGTTGATCTGAAATATAAGACACTTGAAATTATCCGTGCACCGGAGGAAGTTCATAAAATTGTGAAATATTTACATGGTGCGGAACAGACGATGAATGCAATTACTTCATACTGCATTGGTAAGGAGTATCAGGCAGGGATGAGGGAAATTACAGATATCAACACACTTTCGGAACGACTGAAGGGAAAGGAATCCCTGAATTATACGTTTCAGGATGCTTTTGGTGTCTGGCATATGCTGACAGCGCTTCCGAAGAGAATTCAGGCTGACGGGGAAATTGAATCTGTGATTTTTGCTGTGCAGAATATTGATGAGCAGAAACGCAGAGAACAGGAATATCAGAATCAGATCATTGAGGCTGCTGAAGAAGCGAGACGTGCCAATGTTGCAAAAACAGAGTTTCTGCGGAGGATGAGCCACGATATCCGAACACCGATCAATGGCGTGATCGGTATGCTGAATATCGGGGATCATTTCCCGGAAGATATGGAAAAGCAGAAGGAATGCAGAGAAAAAATCCGCGGTGCGGCGATGTTTTTGTTTGAACTGGTAAACGATGTTCTGGATATGAGTAAGATGGAGTCCGGAGAAATTGAACTGGAAAAAATACCGTTTGATTTGCGGGAAATGCTGGATGAAGTGGTTGCTCTGATTGAGGTACAGGCAGTAGAACGAGGCATACATTTCACATACAAAAGAGAAAACTACCAACACTATAAACTGATCGGAAGCCCGGTGCATTTACGCCAGATCATGTTGAATATCGCAGGTAATGCAGTTAAATATAATCGTGAAAACGGAAGCCTTGATCTGCACTGTGAAGAGGTATCCTGTAGTGAAAAATATGCAATATATGAGTTTACCTGTGTGGATACCGGAAAGGGTATGAGTAAAGAATTCCAGAAGCATATGTTTGAACCGTTCACGCAGGAAGAAAACGGAGCACGTACGACTCTCGGCGGTACAGGACTTGGTCTTTCCATCGTTAAGAAGCTGGTTGAAAAAATGAATGGAGAGATTGATGTCGTCAGCGAAGAAGGAAAAGGAACTACCTTTACGATCAACCTTCCGTTGAAAATCAATCAGGATGCTGTAGAGGAAGAAACTTCTGAAAAAGAAGAACAGGAGCTTTCTATTGCAGGATTGCATATACTTCTGGTTGAAGATAATGAGCTGAATATGGAAATTGCAGAATTTCTTCTGGAAGATGAAGGCGCTGTACTTACGAAAGCATGGAACGGACAGGAGGCTGTCGATATATTCAAAAATTCACCGGATGGTACATTTGATGTGATTTTGATGGACATTATGATGCCGGTGATGGATGGCCTTACAGCTACAAGGACAATACGTGGTCTCATGCGCGAAGAAGCAGAGCGGATTCCGATCATTGCAATGACGGCGAATGCTTTTGAAGAAGACCGGAAACGAAGTATGGAGGCCGGTATGAACGGTCATGTCGCTAAACCGCTGAATATGCAGGAAATCTTGAAGACGATTGTGGACTGCATACAGCATAAATAAGAGATTTTGATGACTGCCGGGGAGGATTTCCCGGCGGTGAAGCTTTTATTTTGATTTTTCTTCCAGAAAATCGTACGCGAACTGTGCGTACATAGCGGCTCCGCGTTTTAAGACACTTTCGTCTACGGTATAGTGATCGTTGTGATTTTTGGCGGTGATACCCAGAGATTTATTCTGGCTTCCGACCAGCCCAAAGACACCCGGAACCTTTTCCATATAGTAGGCGAAGTCCTCACTGATCATCATTTTCGGGAATGGTTTCA
>OLNL01000436.1_pt1 | contig 46055 bp, 70 predicted proteins | sample 1672181 | NCBI WGS metagenome assembly OLNL01 (sample SAMEA3136656, study PRJEB25190) | human gut metagenome | biome: human gut; feature: human-associated habitat; material: faeces | place: Austria | collected 2013
TGTCATCACAACCTAACGTTTATAAGGAGTAGTTGTGGCAGTAATTGAAAGCGTTTACGCGCGTCAGATTCTCGATTCCCGCGGCAACCCGACCGTCGAGGTCGTTCTTGACACCGATGACGGTGCTCAGGGCCTGGGCCTCGTTCCGTCCGGTGCTTCCACCGGTGAAGCCGAGGCTTGGGAGCGTCGCGATGGCGACAAGTCCGTTTACCAGGGCAAGGGTGTGCTCAACGCCGTCAAGGCCGTGAACGAGGAGATCGCTCCGAAGGTCATCGGCATGGACGCTTCCGATCAGCGCGCTCTCGATGAGACCATGATCGAGCTCGACGGCACCCCGAACAAGGGCCGTCTGGGCGCCAACGCCATCCTCGGCGTGTCCCTGGCCGCTCTGTACGCTTCCGCCGAGTCCGCGGATCAGCCGCTGTACCGCTACATCGGCGGCACCAACGGCCACATCCTGCCGGTCCCGAACATGAACATCATGAACGGTGGCGCCCACGCTGACTTCGCCACCGACATCCAGGAGTACATGATCTCCCCGTACGGCTTCAACACCTACAGCGAGGCTCTGCAGGCTGGCGTCGAGGTCTACCACACCCTGAAGAACGTCCTGAAGAAGCAGGGCCTGAACACCGGCCTCGGCGACGAGGGCGGCTTCGCTCCGAAGATGAAGTCCAACAAGGACTCCCTGAACTACATCATGGACGCCATCTCCGCCGCCGGCTACGAGCCGGGCAAGCAGATCGGCATCTCCCTCGACGTGGCTTCCTCCGAGTTCTACAACAAGGAGACCGGCAAGTACCACTTCGAAGGCGACGACCGTGAGGCCGGCTACATGCTCGACTTCTACGAGAACCTCATCAACGAGTACCCGATCGTCTCCATCGAGGATCCGTTCCAGGAAGAAGGCTGGGAAGACTGGGCTGCCATCACCGCCAAGCTCGGCGATCGTCTGCAGTTCGTCGGCGACGACCTGCTGGTCACCAACCCGGCACGTCTGGCTAAGGGCATCGAGCTCGGCGCCGCCAACTCCCTGCTGGTCAAGCTGAACCAGATCGGTACCGTCACCGAGACCCTCGACGCCATCGAGCTGGCCACCAAGAACGGCTTCACCTCCATGGTTTCCCACCGTTCCGGCGAGACCCCGGACACCACCATCTCCGACCTGGCTGTGGCAAAGAACACCGGCCAGATCAAGACCGGTGCTCCGGCTCGTGGCGAGCGTATCGCCAAGTACAACCGCCTGCTCGAGATCGAGGAGGAGCTCGGCTCCACCGCTCAGTACGCCGGCTACAGCGCTTTCAAGGCCTGCAAGAAGTACATCGCCGAGTGAGCGTAGCCAGCGCATCATGAATGCGTTGACATAGAAATACCCGTCGTGTTCCAAGTCGAACGCGACGGGTATTTTCGTTGCTATGAGTTCGAAGGCACGAAAAAAACCATCACAACGCGGCGGCGCCGGCCCGGTCGCGTTCTTCGTGGCATTGTTCATCGTGGCTTTGGGAACCATCCAGTTGGCATCGACATTCCATACCTATGCGTTGAATCTGGCAGAGCTTAACGGACTGAAAAAACAGGAAGCGGCGTTGGTCGCGCAGAAACGCGAGCTGGAGAACGATATCGCAAGATGGGATGACAAGGCATATGTCACCGCCCAGGCCAGGGATCGTTTGGGATTCGTCTTCCCCGGCGAACAGGCGATTCGTGTCGAGCATCCCGAAGCGGTGACCGGCAAGAGCGAGCCGAAAAAAGGGACGACATACGACGAATCACCGAAAACCGCCCTGCCGTGGTATAAGGAACTTGCATATTCCTTCAAGCAGGCGGATCGGTCGGATCCCGTGAAGGCCGACTCGACGAAACAGTCGCAGCATGCCGGCGAAGAAGACAAACAGGACAGTCAACAACAGACTGGCCAATCGCAACAGGACGGTCAGCAGCCGTCGGAAGACGGACAGGAGTGACATGGACATGACGATTATCGAACAGGCCAAGGGTTTGGCGGACAAAGTGCTTGCCCAACCCGCCACCGAACATGATATCGCCGTGGTGGAGCGTCAGCTTGGACGTTACCCGCGCGGCATGGTCGCCGTCGGAGCCCGTTGCGTATGCGGCCGGCCTTTGGCTGTGGTCACCCGGCCGTTGCTTCCAGGCGGTGTCCCGTTCCCGACGACCTGCTATCTGACCGGGCCCGAAGCGGTGAAGGCCATCTCCCACATCGAAGCCGAAGGCAAGATGAAGGAATACAACGATATGCTGGCCGAAAACGAGGATCTGCGTGCCGGATACGAACGTGCCCACGAACTGTACCTCGCGTTCCGCCATGAAATCGCTTTGGCCTTGGAAGACAGCGAGGAACACATCGAAGGCACCAGTGCCGGCGGCATGCCGGTGCGTGTCAAATGCCTGCATGCGTTGTTGGCCCAGACGCTGGTGATGGGTGAGGGCGCCAACCCCATCGGTGATATGGCCCTGTCCGCCATCAAACATGAGTTCGATCCGGCCGTATGCCGTTGCGCAGTGGAAAACGAAGAGTAGAAGGTGGGAGTAATGAAGTCGGTAACCGTTGCCGGTATTGATTGCGGCACGAATTCGATTCGTCTGAAAGTCTCGCGTGTGAGCGAGGACGGTGTGGAAGACATCGTTCCGCGCATCCTGCGGGTGATTCGTCTCGGTCAGGACGTGGACAAAACCCATCGCTTCGCCGACGAGGCGTTGGCGCGCGCCTATGAGGCCGCCCGAGAATTCGCCGGCGTGCTTGCCGAACATCCCGTGGACGGCATCCGCTTCGTGGCCACATCGGCCACCCGTGATGCCGAGAACCGTGAGGAATTCGAAGACAACATCGAGAAGATCTTGGGCGTGCGTCCCGAAGTCATTCCAGGCACGGAGGAAGCGGATTTAAGCTTCCTCGGTGCCACCAGCATCGTCCATCGCGAGGTCGAGGCCCCCTATCTGGTGGTCGATTTGGGCGGAGGTTCCACCGAACTGGTGCTGGGAGGCGACGGCGTCACCCATCCGAGCACGCAGGTGCAGGCCGCGTTCTCCATGAATATCGGGTCTGTCCGTATGACGGAGCGTCATCTGAAAAACGACCCGCCGACCGAGGGGCAGATCGCCGAGGCGGTCGCGGATATCGACGCGCATATCGACGAGGCGTTCAAGACCGTTCCCGCCGGCAAGACCCACACCATCATCGGCGTGTCCGGAACGGTCACCACCATGACCGCATTGGCTATGGGATTGACGGAATACGACCACACCGCCGTGGACGGCGCACGCTGCACGCTGGAAGATGCCTATGCCGTTGACAACCGGTTCCTGCACATGCCTCGTGAGGAGCGTCTGACCTACAAGACCATTCATCCCGGACGCGTCGATGTGGTCGGCGGCGGCGCATTGGTGTGGAACCGTGTGCTTGCCAAGGTGTCTGAAGCCGCATATGAGGATCATGGCCAGCGCATCGACTCCTTCATGGCCAGCGAGCATGGTCTGTTGGACGGCATCGTGCTGGATTACGGCAAGAGATTGCTTGCTGCGCGCTGACGTGGCATAATAGCTTGGCGTCGGCTTTTTCTTCTGGCCGGCGCAAAGCCTCCATGGCGAAATCGGTATACGCAGTCGACTTAAAATCGACCTCTTCGGATTGCGGGTTCGAGTCCCGCTGGAGGCACTTTTGGAAACCGCCAGAGATGGCGGTTTTCCTTTATTTTCCAACGGTTTTCAGACTTTCCTAATTCACTCCAATTCACTCCAAATCACGTCATTTCTCTATAAAACGTGGGCAAAATGTGGGCACGGAATCAAAGGTACATGTGCTGTCGCACGTATGCTTCGACCTCAGCGTTTTCCTCTGGCGTGCCGATGGTCAGAAGCCAGACGGCATTGTTCTTGCGCTGCACGTTGCCCTTGCGAAGGCATTTGATGAGCCCTGCGGATTCGAGCTTCTTGGCGATTTTGCCGATGCGGTTGTAGGCCAGCTGCTCGCGCTTCGGATTGCGCGGCTCATTGCCGATCGCCACGAGCTCGTCCATTGACTGTGGGAGCGTCATGCCCCAATCGATGGCGATTTTGAGCCAGCCGGAAGCGTAGGTGCGCGGCATCATGTGCTTCTCCTTGGCTGCCTTGTCCAGCGGCCAGTCAGCGGTGAGCCATGCCATGCGGCTGAGCAGGGCGTATTGCGCGAAGTCGAAGCTGCGTGCGCCTTTGTGGGTGACGGTGAGTTTACCTTGGCTTGCGAGTTCTTCGACTGCCAGCATGTTGCGGTATCCCATTTCGTGGTCCATTTCCGACCTCCAAGCCATGCGTTACAATGGTTTTGGAAGTCTTTGAGTGAGGCTTCATGTTTTACCTCCGTGGTGCCGTTAACACTGCGGAGGTTTTTTGTTCTGAAACACATTATACGCTAACTTGCAAACATGTGTGTATGGCGTGTTGTAAACAAGGGCGCATATTAACCTTGCAAGTGGAAAATACTAACTTGCAAACATGAAATATACATATATACATATGTAACAATTTTCATTCTTTCATACAGCGACAATGCGCTGAATTGAATAAAAGAGTGCTGGAAAATCAACGCTTGCCCGCATTCCATGCCTACCGGCTTAAATATAAGCCTTATAAGCGAATATAAAGCCTTATAAGGCAATCTAGGCGCATATGAGAAAAGCCCCGCAAAAAGCGGGGCGAATAGAAGAGAACGTCACTGCTTGGTGAACGTGCCGCAATTCTGAAGCTTGAGCTGCTGTCCGTCGCTCACGCTCACCTGCGGATAGCCGCCGCCAGGCATATCGTTCTGCAGGATGTTGCCGCCGCTGCTGATCTCCCAGTAACAGCGGTCCGTCACGGAATCGTTCGCGCGATACGTTCCGGCGTCGATGTCCTTACCGACCTGCCACACGCCATCGGAAGCGCTGGTCCTCTTGGCGTTGCCGACCTGACCGGTCAACGATTCGATTTGCGCCTGCAAATTGTCCCGCGTAGCCTCCATCTTCTTTATGTCGGCCTTCATGCCGTCCGCCTTGTCTATCGTCTCCGAGGCGGTATCGTAATCATCCGACAGTGAGTTGTATTTGTCCACAAGCTTGTTGTATTCGTCTATCAGCTTCGAATAGTCGGCATTGTCGGCTTCGATGGTCTCGGCGGCTTCCTTGACCGCGGCGGAATGCACGCTGGCGGCATAGGTGGCCGCTCCGACAGCCAACGCCACCGCGCATACGGCGGCGATGCCGGAGCAGACCGCCGACTTCACTTTCACGTCCTTGCCGAGCCATGCCTTGAGCTTGACCAGCATCGTATTGTTCTGTCTGATTCTCATTGGTTTCTTCTCTCTTTACGTCGAACGGGGGATGCAGCCGATTCTACCGTCATGCTGCGAGCGTATGCCGGTAGTCTTCCAGTACTTGCATGGTCACGTTCAGTTCGTCGGTTATCGACCATAGGTCATCGTCGTACATGCGCTCCAGGGCGGCCAGTTCGATCGGGTCGATGAGTAGGAGCGCGGTCTGCGTGCGGCAGCGGCGTTCCTGCTTCGAACGATCGTTCGAACAACCGGTGTCGCCATGCTTCCAGTGCAGCAGCTCATGTGTGAGCACGCATCTTTTCGCCGTGTAGGTAAGGCGCCTGTCAATGAGTATCACGCTGTTGGATGCGTCGTAGCAGCCCCATAGTCCGTCCGGCAGGATGGCGCTGGATGCGGTGACTGGCAGTCCGATGATGGCGCGGCGCATGGCCCCGTATGTCATGCGCCGGTCGATAGGCAGGTCAGGCAGGCTCGTCGTAATCCGGCCCAGCCTCTCCATTGATGGCCTCCTGCTTGCCAGCGGCGTCATAGGCAGCAAGACCATAACCGCCTGCCTGCGCTTTCCTTTCAGCGGCTTCGACCGCATGGCGCTTGGAGTCCATCACGATGTCTCCGATGGACACGCCGGTCACTTCGCTGATGCGTTCCAGGTCACTCAGGTTGAGCGGGAGGCTGTAGTTTGCCCTCGTGTACCAGTAGACCTCGCCGAAGCCGCATGCCTTGGCGAATTCCTTGATGGTCATGCCGCTTTGCTTTTGGAGCCTGACGCATTCGTCCATGACCTGCTTGGCGAAATGCGTGACCTCCTGTGCTTTTCTTCCCATGTTTCAAATTATAGCTAATTGCGTAGTCATATGTGCATAAATCGTGAAGACTACGTAATTACGAATACAGGAAACTTCGTAATTACGTATATTTAAAACCGTCGAAAGGAAAAACGAGATGTTGAGCACCAAGAAGACCAAGACCACCGACCACTACCCGTGCGGCCACATGCGCGGCCCCGGCTGGCACGACTGGCGCGCCTGCCTCACCAAGCAGGGAATCGAGGAGGATGAATGGCCGGTCTGACGGAAACAGCCAGCAGAAACCTCAAAGCGGAACTCGCCAGACACGACAAGACGCCGAAAGACCTAGCCAAAGCATGGGGCCTCGAAATCAGAGCCGTAAACAACAGGCTCAAAGGCCGCACGCCACTCTCGACGGATGAAATCGAAAAAGCGGCATCCATGCTCGACATGGAACCTGAAAACCTCGTCATGCTTCTCATCCAGCCGATCGACAGCATCAAACAATTCAAAGCCTAAGGAAACCGAACATGAGCCAGCAACTGTTGAATCCGCCAAAACCGCCGACGCTCCATGAGCCCGGATGCCTGCTGCTCGCATCAAGCGGCTTCTACATCCGCCTCCATGAGGACGGCAGCGCCAGCCTCGTTGACGGCATCCAAGACATCACCCTCGCCGACTTCACCTCGGCGGAAATCGAAAACATCGCCTACAACCTCTCCAACAAGATCGGAGCAACAAGATGACATTCCTGGAACAACGAGATCAGATCCTCCAGAATCTGCGCGACCTGCTCACCCAGCTCAGCGAGGAGACCGACGAGACCAGGCGGACGCAACTCGAAGCGAAATGCCGTGAACAACTCGACCTGCTCGAACTCAACGACAAGGCGGGAGACACGCGATGAGCTGGATGGACGACGGCGGATTCAGCCTAGAAGCCTTCAACAGCGTAGACGGCAGGCCGATGGCGCGAATGAGTTTCCGCACCTCGACCGGCCAATACTACTTCAACTTCACCAAGACCGAGGTGCAGCGCGTCCGCCGCGAATGCGGGCGAATCCTCAAGGAAATGGAGGCAGACAAATGACCAGCCATGACCAACTGCGCGACAGCGGACAGGCGAAGAACACGAAGCCGAACTACACGCTCCGCCGCATCCTCTTCTCCATCGTCAGCATCGGCCTCATCTCCAGCCTGACCATCATGCTCACATGGCATGGCGGCAGCACCACCGCCGCGCTCATGGTGGAAGGCGTGTACATCGCCACCGCATTGTGGCTGATCGTCAGATTCGCGCCACGCGACTAAAAGACTTCCCACCAACCGACAGTCCAACAAAACAAACCAAATTAGGGACGTTTTGCGCGGACATCCACGTTCACTCATGTCGGCTGGCGGGGACACATAACTGAATATCGATTATTATCCACGCGCCGACGATACCTGCCTTACATACACTGTCGGCGCATTCGGCTGGGCGACGGTTCGCCCGTCCACGGATTCCAATCTCCTCTCTCTCTATCAAAAACGCAGGCACTCCGGTGTTTGCAAACCCTTTCAAGTCCGCCTGACGGCCAGTCACCGTCGGCCACGCCACCGGCCGCCAGCATGTTCAGGTCATGCTCCAACAGTCAAAGGGGCGCTCGGAGTCCAAGGACGGGAAGGCATCGGTTCGACTCCGACGCCAGCCACTCAGCCTCATCCACTCGTCAGGGTGAGGCACACAACGTCAACAAGCAAAGGAAACACAATGGACGAAAACAAACCAAAGGTGGCAACATGGGTGCTCTGCGTCGACATCGACCCCGACAACAACCCGGAATCCGACCCAATGTTCGTCGCCGCACTTGACATGCCGCTGGACGGCGGCCTGATCAGCGTCACCCTGCCCGGCAACAGACTCGGCAAAGCAACCGCGATTGCCGCCCGAACCGCATGCCAGGCCATCGACAAGGCGCTCAAACGTCACCTCGAACGCGGCGGCGACAGCGACACCCCGGAAATGCTCACCGGCCTCCACATCGACCCGATGGGCGACATTCGGGACGGCAGGCCATGACAGACCTGCTTACGCCAGCCGAACTGGCCGCCATGCTCGGCATGAGCGTGCGCACCCTCGCCAACTGGCGGAGCACAGGCAAAGGCCCGCCATATCTGAAAATCGGCGTGGAACCGCCCGAAGGCCATCAGGACAGGCGCAAAGTCCGCTACCAGCGTCAAATCGCGGAACGGTGGGCTTTGGCGCACGAGTACCGGAGGACGGTGGCGAGATGAGAAACGGCATGTTCGTTCCGGCGACACAGTGCAAAAGCCACCCGAACATCAAAAGCGATGGGAAAGCACGCGTCGACACCGGCAAACCGACCCTCACCCAGCAGGACATCGACGTGGACGGGTTCATCCGCGAAAACCACGCGCTCATCGAAAAACTCAGGAAAGGAACACGTTGAAACACGAATACACGTTCGAAGAATTAGCCGAACTGAGAAAAATCTACGACGAGTCAGGCGAAGCAGGACTCGACACCACGGAAATGCGGGCGCTGCGAAAGGCCGGACTCCTCACGCAGGGCCTACCGGCGAAACCGGCGGAACCGTCGAAACGCGATCTCATCCTCGCGCACTGCAAAAACCGCATCGACCAAGGCCAGCCGTTCGACGGCAAGGAAACGGCCGAAGCGCTAGGCCTGAGCCAGAAAACAGTCGGCAACATTCTCAGCCAACTCCGCAAGGAAGGACTATTGCCGGCCTTCGACAAGCACTCGCCACGCAGCAAAGCACAGAAAACAACCACAAGCGGAAAGAAGAAAGAAACCATGACCACCACATCGAAAATCACAGCAGCCGACGTCACCGAATCGAAGCTCACGGTAAACGACGTCACCACCGGAACCATCGACGTCAAGCCACAAGCCGCAGCCGACCCACGCACCATCATCTCCAATGCATTGACCGGCATTTTCGACGCCATCAGCGCATTGCAGCGAACCGCGTTCCAATCCAACGACAAAGTGGTCTACGGATTCGCCACCAAGCTGCTGAACGGCGAATTGATGGACTTGAAAGCCAACTACTCGAAGGACACGGCGAAATGAGACTCAATTTCAACAGCAAGGATGGCGTTTTCACCGTCAAGTCCGAAAACGAAGAGGAAAAAGCCCAGCTCAAAACGTCGGCGGTCGCCATCTGCAATCTCATCATCGATTTTTTCGACGGTGAAGTCCAAGAAATGAAGGCGGCGAAGGAATGAAACGCATCCCACTCAAGGACACGGCGAAATGAGCTTCGACACGCTCGACCTGCCATCATGGCCGGCCACCTGCAGACTGACAATCCCAGGAGACCCACAGTCAAAAGGCCGGCCACGCGTCTACAACGGCCACGGCATCACCCCCGAAGCCACGCGGAAAGCGGAGAATCGCGTCTACTCGGAATGGCGACGACAATACCCAGACCTGCTCCCATACAAAGGCCCGGTCGCCATCACACTCATCTTCTGGACCATGACCCGGCGTGGGCGCGACTGGGACAATCTCGCGAAACTCTTCACCGACGCGCTCAACGGCGTCGCATACGAGGATGACCGGCAGATCATCGACGCGAACGTCCACGTAAGACGCCCCGACAAGCTCGTGCCCGGCACGCGCGGACCCCGCAAACGCAAGACCGGCGACCCACTCACCTGGCACGGCAACCCCTACCAGCCATGCACGCAGGCAATCATCAACTTCCAACAGGAATACATCCCAAAATAAAGGAGAACTGACCAATGGCAGAACAGCAGGAACTGGCCACGCTGGCAAAAAGATACGCGGAAATCACCGACCGAATCCACCAACTGCAGGAACAGGCCGACAGTCTCAAAGTACTCATCATGGAGAACCGCGAGCCCGGCGAATACGCGGCCGGACCATTGACCGTGAAAATCCGCAAAGGCAAACGCAACCTCGACGCCAAAGCATTCGAAAAACACTTCCCAATCCAACAGCATGCGGACTGCTATCAGGTCAAGCCGAAAGCATTGTCCACGATCATCAAACTGGTCGGCGAAAACGCTTTGCAGGATTGCGTGAAAGTCGGCGCGGCAAGCCTGGTGGTCGAATGATGGGCGACAAGATCATCAGACAACACTTCAACCACGCGCTGAACAACGCGCTGGACGCCTACGACAAGTCCTTAAGCGAGAACGTGTATCTCATCGACGCGGACGACCTCGGATACTTTTCCGACCTCCTGTACCGCTACCTATTCGACGTGAAATGCGAGGCATGAAAATGGCCAGCGAACTCGACCTTGAAGCAGTCATGGCCGCAAACCAGACCACACCGGAAACGACGCCGGCACCCACGGTGGAACCGACGGAATGGGATGAGATACGCGGCATCATCGAAGACCACATCACCAACCAGCCGAGAAGCCTGCAAAAGGAGATCGGACCATCGGAACTCGGCACCGACTGCCTCCACTGCCTCGCAGCCAGACTCGCAGGATGGGAGAAACGCCAGTCGGCCGCATGGCTCCCGTTCATCGGCACATGCGTCCACGAACGATTCGAACACCTTTTCAACAAGCGCAAGGACGAATTCGCCGTGCCGGACGACGATGGGGGAGAACCATGGACCGTGAAACGCTTCGAAGCCGAAAGACACGTCGACGTCGGCGCAATCCACGGACTCCACGGCCATCAGCCCATCCACGGCAGCATCGACCTGTACGACGCGGAAAACAACACGACCATCGACTGGAAAATCACCGGCACAACCACAATCCGCAACGTCAAAGCCAACGGGCCAAGCCAACAATACCGCATCCAGGCGAGCCTGTACGGCATCGGATTGGAAAACGACGGCGAACCATGCAAAAAGAACGCCATCTACTTCCTGCCCAGGAACAGCGTCAGCCTGGCCGACGCACTGCCAATCGAATTCGACTTCGACCCGAAACCCGGCAAATGGGCTTTAAGCCGCGCGCAGCTCATCGTCAACCTCCTCGACCTCATCGAACAGGAGGACGGCGTCGAAATGCGTGACGCGTGGATCCACGCCCTGCCGACCAGTCCGACACACTGCTTCCAATGCGGCACATGGCCGGACGACCAGCTCGGCGACCTCGCCGAAATCAACCAAAGCCAATATCCGGCATTGCCGGACAAACGGGGGCAGCTCGTCGGGCTGCTCGAATCCACCTACAACAACAAGTAGAAAGGTAAAAAACACAATGTTCGGAACGAATAATTACGGTGGCGGATTCACCCAGCAAGGCGGAGCCAGCTACCGGCCACAACAGGCGCAGCAGCAGTCCGCCGAAGCGTTGAGCCTCGACGACGTGATGCAGGGCGGAGCGCCCAGCGCGTTCAGCAAGGACGATCCGATCGGCACCAGCGTGGAAGGCGAAATCGTCGAAATCCGCGCGGAACAGCAGACAGACTTCACCACCGGCGAACCACTGTTTTATCCGAACGGCAAGGCGAAACCGCAGGTCGTCATCCACTTGCAGACCAGCCTGCAGGACCCCGACAGGGTCGGTGACAGCGGCATCCGCGGAGTGTACGTCAAAGGCTACAACATCGGCCAATTGCGCCTCGCATGCCGTCAGGCCGGAGTCGGCGACCATCCGAACGTCGGCGACCATCTGAAAGCCACGTTCGCCCGCACGCAGCCAGCGAAGACCCGCGGATACAACGATGCGAAGATCTACGACTACGTCGTCACGCCGAAGAAACAGTCCGACCTGAACGCGGCGATGAACGACCCGCAGGCAGGACAGCAGCAGTATGCGCCACAGCAGCCACAACAGTCCGCTTACGGCCAGCCGACCGGACTGACCGCGAGCGACAGGCAGACCATAAGCCAGCTCGCCGCTGCGGGAAAGACCGCGCAGGAGATCGCAGGACTCCTCGGCAAGCCGGTCGACCAGGTCATCAACGCGCTCGGCGCAGGCAGTGGACGAGAGCCTGAATTCTAGGCCGGTCATGAATTCGACAGCGTCCGCCTCGGACATGACGACGGCGGACGCTTGTTCCAAACATGACGAGTCTCTTCGAGAGGAAACCTATGGAAATGGCACAGGTGTGCACAGTGGAACAGCTCCCATCATCAAAAAACGGCACATGTGCCATTCTGTGCCAAAGCTTTGGCACAGTGAAAGTGCCGGAATTTCAACCATATATAAACAAACAACCAATGTTCCATTGTTTTTTATATATGTATTTATTTTGTTTGTTTTGTGTTGTGTGTTATGGGCGTGGAACGGCACAGCGAAAAAGGAGGTGAAAAAATGAGGGACTATCGCCAATACCAGCCGATACCAACCGAAGACCTGCCAGCAAAATTCGCAGGAATCTTCCACATGCTCGCACTCACCTTCACCCCGGCGAACGACCACACGATCGTCACGACCATCACCGGCCACAACCTCGAACTCATCTGCCAAGGCGGCACTGAGGAAGACCACCGCAAAAAAGAGCCAGTCGTCGCGGCCGGATATCAGAAAGCCATCTGGGAACTCCGCGAAGGCCATTTACGCTACTGCCCGTCACAGGACAGGCTCTGGCGCCGAGATCCAGACATGACCGACCATGAAGGCGAAAGACTCATCCTCAACAGCTGGCATCCAGTCAAAACCATCGAGGACGAATACCATATCGGCGGCAACGCGCGCAGCAGCGACCGCAATCCGCTCTACTCGGCCACGATTCTACGCGAGGCAAAGCGAAGCCAATGGTTCGAACAAGTCGAACGCGGAGTACGCTGCGACCCCTGCGTATGGGTGCGCCGCAGCGGCAAAGTCGTTTGTCTGCAGAACGAGCCGGATATCGCCGTCACACAGACGTTCACTCCCATGGGCATGGGCAATCAGGCGTTGAAGGACGCGGAACGGATACTCAGATGGCTCACCGTCGACGAAAAGTCCTATGCGAACCTGTGCCGCATGTTCGCGACTCCGTGGCTCGAACCATTCAAGCAGCTTTCCTACGTGCTGTCAGGGCATGGCGGTGATGGCAAGACGCTGATCGCCCGTCAGGCGTTGCTTGGCGTGTTGGGCGTCGGCAAGGTTTTCCCCGGATTCAGCGTGCAAGGCTACTGCGCTGGCGGCGGCTATACGCTTGGCCGCGAATCGATGAACGATGAGATGGACGGCAAGGCATTCGCGATTGATGACGAGGCCTGCGCGGTCACGGAAGACATGTTGCCTTTACTGCGCGCGTTGTCGACCGGCTCGCAGGTCAATGCCCGCGTCACCGGCGGTCGTTATCGCGTGATGACGCCATCTGCGACGTTGCTGATTCTGACGAACATGCAGTTCGCGGATTCCGGTGAGAATTCGGACGTGCGACGCTTCATCAAGGTGGAATTCCACCAGTCGAAGGGTCGATCGTATGACCAGTATCATGCGATCGAGGGATTCTGCAAGCATCATCCTGCCGCGTTTTTCGTCCTGTCGTGCCGTCTGTGGGAGAGGTCGGACGCGCCGGAAATCGTGAATCTGAGTCCTGCCCGCAACATCTCGGATGAGATGTATTGGCTGATCAGCGAAATCGCGTCGAACGAAGAGCAGTACGGTGACCCGGTTGCCGTGAAAGGCGACTACCGCAAGGAATTCCACACGACCATCCCTCAGTCCCTTATGGATGTGCTTGGTCTGGAGAACGCGCGTTCTCGCGCATTGCCTGGCAAGGGACAGCCTCGTGTCGTCCGTGTCGTTGACCGTGATCGTTTCGACGTGTATCGGAATTCCGCTCTTAACGACGAAACCAGACCGGAAGATAACTGGGTGCAACGTGCATTGTCGAAGCCGTCTCGTGACAGTCTGCTCCCGTTGGATGATGTGGGCGATTGTCAGGATCTGGCCGGAATCGTCGAATCGGCGTTGGACGGCCATGTCGGTTTCGCGCCATGCGAAGGCAAGGCACGAAAGGCCGGAGGTCCGGTCGACGGGAAGGTGTCGTTGTCGTGGAAGCGGTTGAATCCGTCCGACGATAGCCACGTGGACGCATCGTTTATCACCGGCCAGATGAGCAGGTATGCGGTCGTGCCGCTCGGCGACTGTTTCGTCATCGACTGCGACAAGCCGACCGAGGATGGCGGTCCCGACGGCTGGCAGTGCTTGCAGGCATTGACCGGCGACTACGGTACCGATAATCTGCCGGCCACGTTGGTCACGAAAACACCGCATGGCGTGCACCTGTACTATCGCATGCCGGCCGGCATGGATATCGGACTGCTGAAGAACGCGGTGCATGAGCAGAATCTGCCGATTGACCTGCGTGTGAGCAACAAGGGTTATGTGCTTGGCCCCGGCAGCGTCATCGACGGCAAACGGTATGAGCTGGCGGATTTGCCCGCCGGCGTGGTGCCGGAGGCGAGCGAGGCGGTCATGCGCATGCTCAAGGATTTCGGTTACACGAACGAGCCGAAGCCGGAGGCGCCCGCTTTGAGCTTGGACGATGTCATGGCCGATAGGCGTGCCACGTCGATTTCCAATGGCATGCCGGATATGACGCCAGTGCCGGAAGGCCAACGCAACAGCACGCTGCATGCGTGGGCTTACGGACGTTTCAAAAATCATCCGGAAAACGAACATCAGATCCACGATGACCTGCTGAAGCGCGGCAGGGATAGCGGTTTGGCCGATGCCGAACTCGACCAGATCTGGAAATCAATCAAACGAAGCCTCAACTAAGGAGGAACACCATGGTAACGAACGTGAGTGAAAAAGACAAAGCATTGCAGGAAGTCATCAACTGGTGCGAACAGCTAGAAGTGGAAGGACTGAGATTAGCGAACGCTCTTCTGATGCAGCATGAAATGGACGCATACGGTGTCGTGAAGGGACAAATCAACGCATACGAAAAGACAGCCGACCACTGCCGTTCCATGCTCGGCTACAGCGGCTCCATGCCGTCCGAAGTGCCTAATCAAATCGAGGACACGAATGTGAAGGCGGTAGACAGATGAACAAGACGATCAGGTATGTGGAATGCGCGCATTGCGGAGAACGTGTCGGAGCATATTACGTGACCTGCCCATACTGCGGCTACAGGCTCGTGGAGGCGTCCGCCGGTTTTTGGAAGCGGCTGATTGGATGAGCAGGAAACCGCCGCAGTGGATGCGCCGGTTCGCCCCGGAAGGCAATCCGGCGCATCTCTTTCCGGTCGTGTGCTCATGCGGCCGGTGGATTTTCAGCGAAAGGGACGTGGTCTGGCAATCGTGGGACGCGGGAATCATCGAAGGCGACGACCTGGTTACCGCGATCATCCTTGACAGGCCGCTTATACGCATCCGGCACGTGTCCCACATGGACATCGTCAGATTGGAAACCGTCGCCGGACCGTCGGGCATCAGTCCGGACGGCCAATATTTTGGCGCGCACGAATGCGGCCTGATGCCCGTCAGCGTCAAGCCGGCGGAAGTGGGCGACAACGGATTCCATTATTCGACGCTTCCTGGTTTTCCGAAAATGCGGCCGGTGCCCGGCAATCCTGATCCGTGGGCCGGACTACCGGTGAATGACCTATCGGATTTCGGATGGCCGCAATCCGAAGACAGCGAACAGCAAACACTTTTCTAAAAATGAGAAATCATGAAACACGACGAACAGGTAACCATGTACAGCCGTGAATGGTTGGAACACGAACGTCGCAAGGCATGGCAGGAAGGGTACGCCGCCGGATGGAAAGACCAGGAATGCGACTTTCCGCAATATACAAGCGAAAACCCATACAAGAAGACCGTCGAATGAAACACAACCCGTTTGAAATCGCGTTCGGCATCGTGTTGACCGTCTGCCTGTGCGTCGCCCCGATCATCATATTCATCATCGATTAAGGAGTCCAAAAATGAGCGACAACGTCAACCACCCAAAGCATTACGAGGACGGCCCGTTCGAGTGCATCGAACTCAGCCGACTGCTCTCAAGCGACTGGGGGCAAGCCGTCCAATACTGCTTCAGATGGCAGCACAAGAACGGTGTGGAAGACCTCAAGAAGGCGGTCTGGTTCATCAATGACGCAATCACGCATAATGTGCCGTTCTTCGCCGCGTGCTGCAAACGGAACGCCGACATTCTCGAAGCTCAGGCAATCAGGCTTCTTGGCATCCTACAGGCCGAGAACTGGGCTGATCTCGAACAGTTCTGGCGGAACCTCAAGTGGGGAGACCGCGTGGACGTGCTCGAAGCCCTCACCGACAAGATCAATGAAATCGAAAAGGAAGACAAGTAATGAAGCATAACGGCGAATACATCGGATGCGACACTTCGCAACAAATTATTAAGACCTTCGAACCAAGGAAAAGCAAATGAAGAAAATACTCGAAAACATGATCATCAAATGGCATCAAGCCGGATATTCGCTCGACGAAATCGCACCGCTCGTGCCGCAAGTGCCAAAAGCCGAAATCACCGCCATAATCCACCAGTACGACAAGGAGACCCGACTTTGACCGACTGCCAGCACTGCCACAAGCCAATGAAAACGGCGACGGCGAACATGCTCTGCGCAAACTGCCGCGAAACCTACTGGACGCTGATCCGCCAGCTCGGACACGTCCAACTGCCCACCCTGCGCAGCATCATGCTCCGACAGGCGCACATCGGCCCCACAGGCCACACGTCAAACAAAGGCAACGCGCCACTGCCCATCGACACCCACGCGCAAGACCTCATCGCGGACAGCGAGGCATGGCTGGCGGAACAGGCAGGCAAAATACGCGCCGCATACGCCGCATACGACTGGCGGAAAGCATGGTTCGCCATCATAAGCAACCGGCACACCGTCCTCAACATGAGCACCGCAGCAGACGACTACGCCGCCCTGGAACACATCACCAGACGCAACGAACAAGCGTTGACACCGGAAGACGAGCTCATAATCCTCGGCACCTGCCCAAAATGCGGCCACCAAGCCGCCAGCACGCCACAAGCCGAAACATGGACATGCCCAGACTGCAAATGGCAAGGCGGAGTCCAAGCCATCAAAGCCGAACGCGACAACAAACTCTGGCAGCTCGAATACACTGGAAAACCAGTCGAAGTAGCACGCTACCTCGCCAAAATGGACATCCACTGCACCAGCGACCAGATCCGCCAATGGCTCACCAGAGGCAAACTGCACGCCACGCCGACAAAACACAAAGGAGAGTACGTGTTCAACCTCGGAGAAATAACCGCCATGCTTGACTGTCACAATTAAAATGCTATACTGTCGTATGTTCGTAGAATGGTTCAGCCGGAAAATGGTTGGACCATTTTTCATATCCAGCTTCGGTAGCTCAGCGGTTAGAGCACAAGGGATAGCACAGATACCTAGAACGGATACCTTACCGGCCATGGCTTCCTACTTCTTTAAATCGAATGCCCGTAATGATAAAAAGACAGTGCACCCCACACAAGCGCTGGTTCGACTCCAGCCCGAAGCGCTATACACCTCTCTGTCGATGGGGGATTGCGATGTACAAGGTATGCTCCACCTCCGGCTGCCCGCACCTGGTCTCCTCCGGCTCCCTGTGCGACGAGTGCAGGAAAGCCAAGGACAAGCGCCGCTCGCGCGACCGCAATCCATACACCTTGAAAGCGCATCGCCTCGCACGGGCCCGTGTGCTGGCGAGGGACCCGCGGTGTGTCTGCCCAGGCGACGGACCTGACGGATGCGGCAGGCACCATGGCCTATGCGGTGCCACCAGCACTATAGCCGACCATTGGCCGATCGAACGCATCGAGCTCGTCGAAGCAGGCCTGGACCCCAACGACCCGCAACGCATGCGCGGCCTGTGCAAGCGCTGCCACGACAGCAAGACCGCAAGGACGAAACCTTCAGGCTTCAACAACAGACAAAACCTCAGCTGACACACACAGGCTTCGGCACCAAAACAAAACATTCCATCGAAGCCAAGCCGACAACGCCAGCCGCTCACGTCGAACGACACGAAAGACGAAAACGACCAAGTCTTCTCGATTCGATTCGCGACTCATCGCAGCAACAAGCGAGTCAAACAAAAAACCGTTGCAAAACAAACGGAAGCAAACCGTCAAAACACCCACGGGGATACCCCCTAACAGTTTGGGTAGCGGAACCGCCGGAGAGCTGTCTCCGAGGTGCGGAGGGTTCAAAAGTTTCAGAGGGGGGCGGGCGAAAGGCCCGGCCGCCGACAGCGAAGGAACGGCGCGAGGCCGTCCGACGATGGAGGAGACATGCCAAGAGGAGGAAAACGCGTCAGATCCGGTCCAATGCCGGATCCGTCGAGCGGTGCGAGCGAACGCAGGGGATACACCCTGCGCAGTCTGCCGAACACGGAATACAAGGGCCGGCCGCCGAAGTTTCCGCTGCCGCCGTATGTGATCCGTGATTTCGACAAGGAGTCGCAGGAATGGGTCGAGGACACCGCCGGTTCGGAATCCTGGAATGACCGGGAGGCCGAACTGTGGAAACAGTTGTGGCGTCTGCCGCAAGCACGCGCATGGAAACAGCCGCAGCTTCGGTATCTGCATTATCAGATCGCATCATATGTCCGCGAATGCGTCATCTGCGAGAGCTCATTGGCCAAGGCCGCGGACGTGGCGATCAAGATCCGGCTCGAGGACCGCATCGGCCTGTCGGAGGCCGGATTGCAGGCGCTCGGCTGGAAGATCTCCGAGGACAACGTCGACATGGCCGCCCACGAAGTGCCCGCCACGGACGCGGAGGCCGCGGAGAGCGGCATGGACACCAAGATCGTCCAGTTCCCACGACGCCTGAGGGCGTGACATGGCCGACGACTGGATCATCGACTTCCCGACCCTCGCCGACCTGCAGGACGCCTGGGTGCGGCGGCATGTGCGCCAGCCCGACGGCATCCTTCGCGGCAAGCCCTTCTGCTGGTCGGACTGGCAGTTCTGGTATGCGGCGCACAGGTGGCGTGTGCGCGAGGACGCGGAATTCATCCCGCCCGAAGAGGTCACGGTCGATAATCCGCTGGTCCTCAACCAGGCTTTCCAATATCGTCTGACGGGCTGCATCGGCCCGCAGAAGACCGGCAAGGGGCCAACCGAGGCGTCATGCGCCATACTCGAGGCATGCGGCCCAGTCGTGTTCGCCGGATGGGCGAAGCCCGGCGACGTGTACCGCTGCTCCGACAACGGCTGCCCCTGCGGATGGGTCTACCATTACAATCCGGGCGAGCCGAAAGGCATGCGTCACCCGTCGCCGCTCATCCAGCTGACCGCGAATTCCGAGGACCAGGTGCGCAACGCCTACCGTCCACTGGTCGCCATGATCAGGCTTGGTCCGCTGAAGCAGCTGCTCAAGGTGCGCGAGGGCTTCATCCGAATCCTGCGCCCCGGAATCAATCTGGATGATGACGATCTCGACCTCGACCGCATCGACGTGGTGACCGCCTCGGCCACCAGCCGTCTGGGCAACCCGATCTCGGACGCCGAACAGGACGAGGCCGGTTTATACACGAAATCCAATGGGATGCTCGACGTGGCGGATACGCAGCGTCGTGGCGCCGCAGGCATGGGCGGCAGAACGCACTTCTGGACCAACGCCTACGACCCCGGCGAAAATTCCTATGCACAGCAGCAATTCGAGACATCGGCATCGGACGTGTGGATCTTCTACCGCAACCCGGACCTTAACCCGGACCTGCGGCACAAGGACGGCACGCCATACAGCTTCAACAACCGGCGCGAACGCCGCAGGATCCTCGAATGGGTCTACGCCGGCAGCCCGTGGGTGCCTTTGGACTCCGTCGAGGCGGAGGCCGAGGCGCTCATGGATAAGGACCCCGCTCAGGCCGAACGCTTCTTCGGCAACCGAATGGTGCAGGGCGGCGGCGCTTGGCTCGAGGATGGACTTTGGGAGTCTTGCTATGCAGGAGCATGAGCTTTGGCTTGAGAATCCGCCGAAAGGCACTGAGGTGTGTCTCGGCTTCGACGGCTCCGAGAACGACGACTGGACGTGCATCAAGGCCGAGACCCGTGAAGGTTTCATCTTCACGTTACGGTACGGCGAGGATCGCCGTCCGACGATCTGGAATCCGAAGACGTGGGGCGGCCGCATCCCGCGCAGCGAGGTCAACGCCGCCATGGACGAGCTCAACGACCGATACCGGATAATCCGCGCCTATTGCGATCCGGGTTTCCGCGACGAGGTGTCGTGGGAGTCGCAGATCGAGGCATGGGACTCCCAATACGGGCCGAAGAAATTCATCCCCTGGTCGATGAGCGGTTCGAGCCGTATCACCGCCGTCTGGGAGGCATTGAAACGCTTCGAATCCGACCTCGAGCACCATGCCATCACTCAGGACGGATGCCCGATCACCATCACGCACATGCGCAACGCAAGACGCTTCGCCAAATCCGGCGAACGCTACGGGTTGGGCAAGCCGAAGCAGACGCGGAAGATTGATGCGGCGGTGGCGTGCGTGCTGGCGCATGAGGCGGCATGCGACGCGCGTGCCGCCGGCTGGGGCAGGAAACGCAAGGCGTACCTGCTGACTGGTTCTACTACTAGGGGGTTCTAAATGATTCGTACCGCCGATGACGTGAATCGCATGGCGAATCTTCTCGCCTTGAAGATCGAGAACCGTCGGCCGGACATCAGGAAGCATACGGATTATGTGCGCGGCAAGCGCGGAACCCTGAAATTCGCGTCCGACGAGTTCAAACGCTACATGGCGGACCGGTTCTCAGGTTTCGCCGACAACTGGTGCCTGCCGGTGGCGCAGGCGCCGGTCGAGCGCATCCATTTCAGAGGCTTTATCCCATACGACGACAGTGAGCTCGACTCGCATGTCATGCGCGTGTGGGAGCGGAATGACTGCGACCGCAAACTGCAGGAGACGGCGCTGATGATGACCACGACCGGACGTGCGTTCGGCCTGGTGACCTCGATGCCTGACGGCAGGGCGCGCATCAGCTTCGAACACCCCGACTCCGCAGCCGTCCATTACGACCCGCTCACTGGAGAGGTCGACGCCGGCCTCCTGGTCCGCTACGACGAGGAGCACGAATTCGGCACGCTGCTGCTGCCGGATCTGGTGTTCGACGTGGTGCGCGTGCGCGCCGGCGGCGATGACGAGCTCAACCGTCTGCCGCCCGGCGTTGAGGGTTGGCGGTTCGTTCCGGATTCGGCGCGCGCGAACCCGCTCGGACGCGTGCCATTGGTCGAATTCCGCAATCAGATGCTCCTGGATGACCTGCCGATCAGTGATGTGGAGCAGGTCGAGTCGATGCAGGACGCCGTCAACGTCTGCTGGGCATACACCTTGAATGCTTTGGATTTCGCGTCCATGCCTGCGAGGGTGATACTCGGCGGCGACTCCCTGTCCGAACCGGTCTTCGACAAGGCGACCGGAGAGCAGGTCGGCGAGCGTCCTGTGAACCTCGACAAGCAGGTCATGGAGCGCATCATGCAGATCACCGGCGACAACGTGTCGATCGGCGAATGGACCGCCAGCAACCTGCAGGCTTTCCTGCCGATCATCCAGAAGGCCGTCGAGCACATCGCGGCAGAGACCCGCACGCCCGGCCACTACCTGCTGACGAATGCGGAGGTGCCGGCCACCGGCTACGAGGTCGCCGAAGCCGGCCTCGTGTCGAAGACCTTGGAGCGCATCAGCTTCATGCGTCAGCCGGTGCGCGAATTGTGCGAGATGGCCATGATGCTCGAGGACGATGAGGAATCCGCCCGCATCCTCGAGGATGCAAAAGTCGTGTTCGCCACACCGCAATACCGGTCCGAGGCCCTCATGGCCGACGCGATGCTCAAATACAAGCAGCTCGGCTACCCGCTGCAGTGGATAGCAGAGCAGATGGGTCAGAGTCCGGAGGACATCAAGCGCATCATGCGCATGGTGGACGACGAGAATCACGATCCGGAGATGGCTGAGATAGCCCGCAGCCTGCAGGTCGGAGGTGCATCTGATGACGGTGACGCTGGAGAGCCTGTCGGACAGCCGCAACACTCTGGCCAGACTGTGCCTGCTGGCCGTGAGGGCGGCGGACAAAACATGGAAGGGCGTGGATCCGCGACGGGTGCGTGACAGCTGGAATCGGACAAACGCCGATTTCCTAACGCTCTTCGCCACACTGCAGACCCGCGCCGCGAGCGATGCGATGGACTCGTCCACGTTGATGCTCGCCGAACAGGGCGACTACGTGCGCCCTGACGGTATTGCGAATCCCCTCGCCTTCGGGACGGGTTTCGCACCGAGCGGCATCAACCTCGAATCATATTTCGATATCCCGGTGACGCGCACTTTGTCGGCCATCAAGTCAGGCATGGGCGAATCCGATGCCATGATGGCGGGTCGTGCTACGCTTCGCCAGATGGCCATGCAGGCCATCGAGGACACGTCAATCAGCGCGATGGGCGTCAGCATCACCCAACGTTCCGGCGTCGGCTACGTGCGCGTCGAATCACCCGACTGTTGCCCACGATGCGCCATCCTCGCCGGAAAATACTTCCGGCACAACAACGACTTCCTTCGTCATCCGAAATGCCACGGCCGCACCATCCCCTGCAAAGGCAAGGACAAGGCCGAGAAACAAGGCTGGATCACATCGCCGATGGACCGCTTCAACGGCATGAGCGAAGAGGAGCAGGACAAGGTCTTCGGACATGCCGACGCGCAGGCCATCAGGGACGGCGCCGACATCTACCAGGTCGTCAACGCGCATCGAGGCATGCGGCCAATCGGACGCGGCAACATCCGCATGACAACGTCCGAAGGCACCAGCCGATACGGGTGGAGCCGCATGATCCGCAAATACGAATACGGCCAACGCCAGAGGCGCAGGCTCACGCCGGAAGGCATCTACAGCTTCAACCTCCCTCGCGAGCAGACCATCGAACTTCTGAAGCGCGAGGGCTACATCCTGCCCGACAAATGGCGCGAGCAGGTGCCGGAGCTTCGCCGCAGCCAATGGCTGCACGACAACGGATACCGTCAGGGACGGCATGAGGACCTGACCGAGGCGCAGAAGCGTCTGCTCAATGCGCGGCTCCGCTACGAGGCCGCTTTGGACGGCCACAATCCCTATCGGCCAGGCAGTCCGGTCACGCCGGATGTGCTGGCGAAGGCCGAGAACTCGTATCGTCGCTGGCTTTCCAGCAACGGCGAAAAATACATCCAGTAAAAGGAAGGAAACATCATCATGTCCGATGGACAGCAGCAGGATCCGAACACCGGCGATCCGGGCGCGCAGGAGCCGCACGTCGACTGGCACGACAAGTTCCTCGGCCAGAAGAAGGTCAACACCGACCTCGAAGCGAAGCTCAAGGCCGCCTACGAGAAGGCCGACCGCGTGGACGACTTGGAGAAGCAGGTCGCAGAATGGCAGAAGCGTGGCGAGGAATTCGACGCCGCACAGGCCACCATCGCCGGACTGCAGAAGCAGGTGCTCCAGGCCAACGTCACCGCAGCAGCGACCGGCAAGCTCATCAATCCGGGCGACGCATTGAAACTCATAGACTTCTCCGACCTGACCGCGGACGATCAGGGAGGATACGACCAGAACGTGATTTCCAAGAAAATCGACGATCTGGTCACGGCACACCCGTATCTCGCGCAAGGCGGGAACAAGGCTGGTCTGACGGGAATCATCCCACCGTCAGGCGCCCGTGATGGCGATCATCAGGCGGGACAGCTTACCAGGGACGATCTGAAGAACATGACCACGAAGCAGATCGAGGAGGCGCGCCGCAAGGGCCGTCTGGATGACCTGCTCGCAGGCCGCAGCAAGTAAGGAGGCCACCAGCAATGGCAATCACCAATTTCATCCCCGAGGTATGGTCCGCCGCCATCCTCGAAGCCCTGCGCGCGAAGCTCGTCTTCCCGAGCCTGTGCAACCGCGATTACGAGGGCGACATCCGTGAGGCCGGCGATACCGTGCACATCACCGGATACGACGACGTGACCGTGCACAAGTACGTCCGCGGCCAGGCGATCACCGTCGACGATGTCAATGACAAGGAAGCAGCCGTTCTTGAAATCAATCAGTCCGACTATTTCGCCTTCAAGGTCAACGACCTCGACAAGGCTCAGGCCAAGGCGGACATGACTGGAAAGTTCACCAATTCCGCCGCCTACAACATGATGAAGAACGTGGAGAACTACATCTCCAATCTCATGGACACGGCCGTCGAGACCCCGGCGAAGACCGTGGCCGTCGGCACCCCCGCCGACGCGTATCTCGCCGTCGTGGAAGCCGGACGGAAGCTTGATGTGCAGAACGTGCCTGACGAGGGACGCTGGCTCGTCGTCAGCCCCGACTTCTACGCGCTCCTGCTGCAGGACTCCCGCTTCATCGAAGGCACAGAAGCGGGCCATAATACGCTGCTCAACGGCGTGGTCGGCCAGGTGCGCGGCTTCACCGTCGTGAAGTCCAACAATGTGCCGCACAAGTCCGCCAGCCCGGACACGCAGTCCATTCTCGCCGGCACCAACGCCGCCGTGACCTTCGCACAGCAGGTCAGCAACGTCGAGGCTATGCGCATGCAGACCGACTTCGCCGATATGGTGCGCGGCCTCGACCTGTACGGCGCCAAGGTCATCCGCCCCGAGTGCCTGACCAAGATTACCCTGAACCTCTCCACCACCACCACCGGTCGTTCCCTGCAGGATGCGCAGACCCCTGTCGTGAGCGGTACCACCGCAGACAGCGACGGTGAAGAGGATGCTGCTGCAGGCAAGAAGAGCGGCAAGTAGTCGAGTCCGATGATCGGAGGCTGAAATGACCGCACTGGCCACCTTGGACGACCTGAAACATAACGGCATCGAAGTGACCGATGAGCAGACGGCAACCAGTCTGCTCGACTCGGTCTCCGAAGCCGTCTGCTCGGCCGCCGGCTGTCCGATCACCCTCGGCGAATGGACCGTCGATATCCCCGGAGAACAGTCCAGGAAACTCGACCTGCCATGCAGGGCCGTCAGAAGCGTTTCCAAGGTGCTCATCGACGGCAAGACCGTCGACGACTGGCGGCTCCTCGGATCCGCACTCTACCGCGAAGAGCCGTGGAGCCCCTTCGGACGCATCCCGTCGGTCGTGACAGTCACCTTCACGGGTGGCTGGAATCCGATACCCGCCGATATCGTCAGACTGGTCTGCTCGTACGTCGCAGCCGGACTCCACCAGCTCGAGGACGGAGGCCCCGGCGCCCACGCCGGCGTCAGCTACGAACGTGTCGACGACGCACAGGTCGGATACGCGCAAGGCGATGCCGCCCAAATCGACGTGACCGAACTGCCGGAAGCGACCAGACGCAGTTTGCGCAACCGCTTCGGCGCGAACGTCTCTTCGATAGGGGTGTTCCGATGAGAATCAGCGCATCATTCCTCTCCAAGGCCCGCCGTGACGCGGAAGGCCTCATGACCGACCAGTGCACGGTAACCCGCCCAGGCGAGTCCACCACGGATCCGGACACGGGACTGCCGGACACCGGCACGGAGCAGGTGTATGAGGGCAAGTGCAAGGTGCAGACCTCTGGTGGTCTCGCCAGCGAACAGACCGAGGGAAGCGCCGCCCAGAACATGGGCGCCGTCTCGTTGGTCTGGTCTTTGTACGTGCATTTTCCATATGGCACTCCAGGCCTTCGCGCCGGTGACGTGGTGGAAGTCACGGAATCCGCTAATCCGCTGCTCGTCGGCAGGCGGTTCAGGCTCGTCTCACCTCAAAGCGAGAAGACGCACGCCACCGCCTGCCGTTGGAATGTGAAGGAGGACTCATGAGTGGACTGTTCGACGCTTCGCAGTTGACGGCCTTCGGTGATGCGCTGCTCGCCAAGGGCGTGGCTCGCCGCGCCTTGATCTCCGCTTCGGTGAAGAAGGGCGCGCAGAACGTCAAGAACTCGATTCGCGACGACCTGAACGGTTCAGGCAACAAGGCGTTCCGCAGCATTCCGATCACCTACACGGTGAGCGAGACGCCCGGACGCATCACCGCCGAGATAGGCCCGACGAAGGGCGGCACTGGTTCGCTCGCGAACATCGCGTTCTTCGGCACCGCGAAGGGCGGTGGAACGCACCGATTCTACGAGCATGGTGAGGAAGAATTGCCGAAGCTCGCGGAATACGTGGCGCGTGCCGCCGTGGAGGGATTCTAGTGCAGTCGATAATGACATTGTCGAATACGATTCTCGGCCATGTGCCAAAACCTGCGGATGGGTGGAAGGTCTACAAGCAGACCACGCCGACCCCGACGGAGAAGCCGCCGTGGGTGATTGAGACGGTCACGACCAACGGTCATATCGTCGGCGAAACGCAGCATGTGCATTGCGGCATCGGCACTTTGCTGGTGCGCATCGTGAGCACTACGGCCGATTCCGTCAATGTGCTGGCCGATGACCTCATGATTCCAGGGCTTGCTGGCAAAAGGTTCGTCGCGCAGGGTTTCGACATCGGCTGTCTGACGTTGTTTTCCGATTCCGGCGCTTATGCGGCCGGACTTACCGCAGAGGATACGGCGCTGCTTTACCAGTGCCGTCTTCTGACTTTCAAATTCAACTGGTCACGCATGTGACCATCAAATATTAAGGAGGAGTCATGGTTTTGACTCTTGGGACTGAAGTTCCTTCCACACCGGCGGACGGTCTGGTCAACACGATTTGGGTGCCGTCCATCGAAAACATCCAGAAGCCGACCGCTGACGAGATCAACGCCGGAACCGACCTGAGTAACTACGTCACTATGGGCGGCTGGTCGTGCTCGCCGTCGCAGGAGTCCATTTCCGACCAGCGCGAGAACAGCGCGCAGGATTATGAGAATCCCGGACGCAAGAAGATCAGCGGTTCAAGCATCGAGGTCATCGACAACACCAACACTTCGCATTCCACGGAAAACGTGGCGATGGAGACGTTGACCGAGGGCGTGGAAGGCTATTTCGTGCGACGCTATGGCAAGCAGACGGATGATGCTTTTGCCGCCGGAGATACGGTGAACGTGTATGCTGTCCGCATCGGCATGAGCGCCAAGGTGGCGATTGCCGCGAACAGCGTGCTGCGCAGCAAGGTCAATTTCTCCGTTCGCGCTCCTGGCTGGGCGGAGAACGTGAAGGTCGCCTGATTGATTCTTCCCGCACCGGACTTTCGTCCCTTTCGCCGGTGCGGGACCCTCTTTCTCTCTTTTCCGGCAAAGGGACATGAATATTAGAGCGAAGGAACACATATGCTTAAAGTCACCAGGCGCACTCGTGAGGTCGATGTCATCCTCAACCAGCAGATCGCCGAGGACATCGCCAGATTGGGTGATGCGCTGGCCGAGGAGACCACGCGCGAACAAATCACGGAGGCTGGGACGAACCGGCAGGCGAAGGCCACCGCGCGGCGCATCGAAGAGCTGCGCGAACAGGCGGATGCGGAGACATTGAAGCTCACGTTGCGGGCATTGCCGGTAAGCAAGTGGGCGCAGGCATTGGTCGCGCACCGCAACGAGAACGGCACGAACGACATGTTCGGCACCGCCGCCGCGGCATTGCCTCTCATGCTTGATTCCGCGACCATCGGCGGCAAGCCGGTGTCCGACGAGGACAAGACCGAACAGGCGTGGCGCAATCTGTTCGACGAACTCACCGATGGCCAGTTCACGCCGATCTGGCAGGCCATCGCCGAACTGAACGGCACCGCAGCGGACCCAAAAGCGGCATTCGACCTCGCCTCGCAGGTTCTCCGCAACTAGTCGAGGATCTTAAGATATGCCGCCAGCTCGGCATCAGCTATAAGCGTTTCATGGGCTGGCGTCCGAGTGAGGGCGATGATGTCGAATGGGATGAGACGGAACGCAATTGGATGCGCTCGTTGGCGGAATACGAACGGTCATTATGCCCCATGTGCGGTTTGCCTCGCACGATCTGCCAAGACCCGAAGAGCGAACTTACATTGCATGCCGAAACCAGCGTTTGCTGGGCCACTGCGCACATGCAGCAGGCCATGAAACAGTGGACTGATGCGAATGGCAGGGACAATCCGGCTGCGAACGCCTTGGTGGCGCATTTGACCTGACATTTTGGAGGATGCTTTGGCGGAGAACAAGAACATCGTCATCCGGTTGATGGCGGACACAGCTTCCTATGAGACGGCGATGACCCGCGCCGGAAGCACCGCGAGAACGGTCGCTTCTGGCATGGAACACACCGGACGCAAGTCCGCGCTCATCGCCAGCGGCATGACCGCAGCAGGTTTGGCCGTGGCCGCTTTCGGTGTGGCTGCGGTGAAGATGGCCGCGGACTTCGACCAGCAGATGAGCACCGTGCAGGCGAACACCGGCGCGACCAGTGCCCAAATGGACCAGTTGCGTGCCGCCGCCATCGAAGCCGGTGCGAGCACCGTGTACAGCGCCAGCGATTCAGCCGACGCGATCAACGACCTCGGCAAGGCCGGCATGAGCGTCACGGACATCCTCACAGGCGGATTGACCGGAGCGTTGAATCTGGCCGCCTCGGACGGCATGGCGGTAGGCGATGCCGCCGAATACATGGCCAACGCGCTCTCCATGTTCCATCTGAAGGGCTCGCAGGCGTCGCAGGTCGCCGACACGCTCGCGGCCGGCGCGGGCAAGGCTGTCGGCAACGTGTCCGATTTCGGCGAAGCCCTGAACAACTGCGGCGCGCAGGCCAACTCTTTCGGCATGAACATTCAGGAGACCACCGGCGTTCTCGCCCTGTTCGCCCAGAACGGCACCATCGGCGCCGAAGCCGGCACCCAATTGAACAGCATGCTGATGAAACTGGCCGCACCGTCCACCGAAGCGTCCAATACGATGAAGGAACTCGGCATCAGCGCCTACGACGCTCAAGGCCATTTCGTCGGCATGGCGAAATTCGCCGGCCAATTGCAGAAGGCCGAGAAGGGCTTGACCGACGAGCAGCGCAACCAGGCGAACGCGACCATCTTCGGCAGTTACGCCATCAAGGCCGCGAACTACCTGTACGAGGCCGGCGAATCCGGCGTCAACAAGTGGACGAAGGCCGTCTCCGAAAGCGGTTACGCCGCCGAGCAGGCTGCTGCGAAGAACAACAATCTCAAGGGTGATCTGGAGAATCTGAGTGGCTCCATGGAATCCTTGATGATTTCCGTTGGCGAGGGCGCTCAGGGGCCTTTGCGCAAGATGGTGCAGGGGTTGGATACGCTGGTTGACGCGTTCTCTGGTTTGCCGTCAGGCGTGCAGCAGACGCTCGTGGTCATGGCGTCTCTGGCCGGCGTGTTCGGCGCGGTGCACAAGGCCGCAGGCAATCTCAACGGCAGCACCAGCACCATGGCCAACAACATCGGTCTGGCCATCGACCCGATCCAAAGAGTCAAGACGGCGCTCGCATCCGCGCAGACCGCCTTCCAGATGTTCCGCGCATCGTCCATGAGCGCATCCGAGCAGATGGCCGCCTTCGGCACCACAGCCAGCAAGGCGCAGCTGAAGACCGCCGGATTCAAAGCCGTCGGCAGCAGCGTCATGAGCCTGCTCGGCGGGCCGTGGGGCATCGCCCTGACCGTGGCCGGGGCCGCACTGAGCGCCTTCATTAGCCGCCAGCAGAAGGCCAAGGAAGCCACGGAGCAATTGCAGTCGGCTCTGGAATCCGGCAGCAGCATCAGCGAAACAATCGCCTCCGCCTATCAGAAGATGAATTTCGCCGGCGCGGACATGACGCACTGGATGGGCGAGGCGAAAATCAGCCTGACCGACATGACCAGCGCCGCCATGGGCAACAAGGCCGCGACCGATAAGGTCAACGCCGCGCTGAAGGAATACGGCAAACAGGGCCATTCGCAGATGGCCGTGGCCCAGAAGATGCGCGACAGCATCAAGGACGAGGCCAAGGCATATCAGGAAGCCAAGGAGCAGACCAAGCAGAAGACCGCCGCAACCAAGAACGCCGTGGATGCGGATGGCAAGTCCGCATCGGCTGCAAAGGATGCCGCCAATGCGAACAAGGAGCTTGGCTCTTCCGCTTCGGACGCGTCCGAGGAAATCGACGACCTCGTGAAGTCTCTGTTTGGTTTGGAGTCCGGCAATCTGACCGCCGACGAGGCTGTCGACCAGCTGAACCAGAAGATCGGCGAACTGTCAGACACCTGCAAGGACAACGGCGTGGTGTTCGACCAGAACGGCAACCTGCTCGACAAGTTCTCCGAGAAGGGCACCAAGACCAAGCAGGCTTTGGAGGACATTGCCAGCAGCGCACAGAACGCTGCGGAGAAGATTCTCAAGCAGGGCGAGAGCACCGGTTTCAGCAGCGGTGAGATCGAGCGTGCGAACGGCGTGCTGCAGGATGCTCGTGACGCGATCATCCGGCAGGCCGAAGCTTCGGGCATGAGCGAACAGGCCGCTAACGCCTTGGCGGACCGTTGGGGACTGAGTTCGGACAGCATCAAGGCTTCCATCGACAACATCAAGAAGACCGCCGACAACAGCAAGGCGAAGCTTGATGTTGACGATTCCAAGGCCAAGAAGAAGACCAAGACCGCCGAGACCAACGTCGACAAATTCAATAAGAAGATCGCCAAGGCCAAGCTCGAAGCCGAAGACAAGAAGGCCACCGCCAGCGCCAAGAAGGCGCAGAAGATGATGCAGGCCTTCGACAAGACCCACGTCAAGGCCACACTGGATGCGACCGACAAGGCATCCAAGAAGGCGAACACCGCCTCCAAGAACATCGGAAAGCTCAACGGCAAGAAAGCCACAGCCAGACTCGATGCGAAGGACAACGCCTCGCCGAAGGTAGACAAGGCCAACGCGAAGAAACTGTCAAACAAGCGCAACACCTTGGATTCCACCGACAGGGCAACGCCGAAGGCGAACGCCGCGAACGCGAAGAGGCTCAACAACAAGAAGAACACCCTCGATTCGACCGACAAGGCCGGACCGAAGGTAGATGCCGTCAACCGCAAGAAGCTGAACGACAAGAAGAGCACCGCCTCGGTCAACGACCAGGCGACTCCGGTGCTCCGCTCCATCAACAACTTCAAGATCGCGGACAAGAGCTTCACCGTCACGGAGAAGACGAAGAAGGAGGGTGGCTACACCGGTGGAATGTTCACTGACGGCGCCTTCCAGCAGTTCGCCGGAGGTGGCATGTTCTCCGGCTACGTGGATCCGGCGTGGGCGCCAGGCAATGGTTTGAGCGACAGCGTGTATCTGCTCAACGCTCGTCTCGCCGCGGGCGAGTACACGCACAGGGCTGCCGCTGTCGACTATTACGGGCTTGAGACCATGCGCGCCATCAACGAGATGCGCGTGCCTCGCGAGGCGTTCGTGACAAGTCACAGCATGCCGGACGTTTCCGTGCAGGTGGATACGCGTGCCGTCGTTGCCGCGATCACAAGTCTGCACAACGATCTTGGCGCGATTATCAGCGCCGCGTGCGATGATTCGACGGTCGGCGACCGTGATTTGGGGAGGGTGATCCGCAAATATGCGCGAGCTTGAATACACGTCGCATGATGGCACGGTCATCGACCTCAACACCGATGATCTGTGGGTGGCTGACCTGCAGGAAATGCGCGGATACGCATGGACGTACACGCTGGCCACTCGCGGCATCAAATCGGTGAGCAGAAACGCTTCGACGGCGAAAATGACCGTCCGCACCAAAACGCCAGCCGTATTGGATGCCGCTCAGACGGCCTTCGATGCTGACGTGCAGGCGGTTACGCCAGGCATGTTGACAGTCGACGGCGAATGGTCCCAGCGGGCGTATATCGTCGGCTCTTCTCTCGGTCTGGTGCCATGGCCGGAATACGCGCAAGTCGATTACACGATTGTCCTTTGCGATGGCGTCTGGCGTCGCGCGCTGCCGGTGCAGCATTTCTTTCCGATGACGGCAGGCACCGGTTCGCAGATCGACCTTCCACTGGACCTGCCGACCGATTTGGCTCCGTCGAAAATCGCTTTGACGGTCAATAATCCGACCGGCAAGGCCGCTGAGTTCACCGCGGTCATTTTCGGCCCTTGCGTCAACCCGTCTTTCCAGATTGGCGGCAACACCTACGCGGTTGACGTGACAGTGCCGGAAGGCGGTCATATGTCGCTGTCAGCCACTGGATTGCGGAAGACGATAACGTTGGCAGCCGAAAACGGCGACGTTTCGGATGTTTTCGACAAGGGCGTTCGCGGCAACGGCAGTGGAAGCGGCTCATATGTTTTCGAGCCGATACCGGCCGGAGATTCACTGTTGACGGTTTCCGGCAATTATGGCATCGATTTGACCATGTTTGACGTTTCTGGAGGTGTGCCATGGCTGACGTTATCCTCGCAGACGGCAAGCTGACGCCACGTGCGAGCGTATCGCGGGTGACGTTGGATTGGGCTTGCGGCACCGACGAAAACGATTTCGAGCTGACCGTCGACGATCCGGATGCGCCGGGAATCGAACGTGGCTGGTATTTCTGGCTTGACGGAAGTGATGTTGGAGGCCGAATAGTCGATCGTCGCGTGTCCGTCGTCGGAGGAACGTCTGCGACAACCTGGATAGGTCAATCGTGGACTGGCATGTTGGCGGCGAAGATATTGCAGCCGGACGCGAATCAGGATTACCTGACCGTCTCCGGCAAGCTGCCTGACATCCTCAAAAGCCTCTTGAAGCGCATCGGCTTGGATTCGGTGTTCACCGTCGATTCCTCAGATGCCTCCACTTTGTCGAATTGGATGTTCCAGAATCCACGCTACGTGGACGCCTACACAGGCTTCCGTAATCTGCTCGCATCCTGCGGCAGACGCCTCGACTTCCAAGCCAAGGATAATCACATCCTGCTTGGCATCACGCCGGTCGGCATCATCACCAATACGGTCGATTCCGACTTGGTGGATTTCAAGGCCGAGACCAACCGTCGCGCGGTGAATCATCTCATCGGCCTTGGCTCGCAGGAGCTCAAGAACCGTCTGGTGGTCAATTATTTCGCCGACGCGACCGGCGTGGTGAGTCAGACGCAGACGCTCGTTGGAGCCGATGAAGTATGCGCCACATACGACTATTCCAACGCGGATTTGAGCACGCTGCAATCCGAGACGAAGAAGCATCTGCAGGAATTGCAGACCGGAGGATCGGTCGAGGTGACGTTGTCCGATGAGGTCGGAGACGGTCTGCGCGTGGATGACAAGATCGTCGCGACGGATCAAGCTTCCGGCGTCAACGTCACCGCCGTGGTGACGAAGCGGATCGTGAAAATCGATTCCGGGATTTTGACTTCGACGTTCGAGGTCGGACTGCCGGTGCAGTCGGCGAACGCGAACTATTCCGGTTCTTCCTCTTCGTCTTCCGGTGGTTCGGCTGGCGGTGGCGTGTCTTTGACGGCTGGCCGTGGCCTGTCGATTTCAGGCGGCACGATCAACGCGGAGGTCGCTTCCGAGGATTTGGATTCCGTCAGGCAGGTCGCCGAGTCGGCGAACAAGACGGCTTCCGGTTTCGCGGCGCAGATCGGCAAGGCGAATCAGACCGCCGAGGATGCGAAGAACGTCGCCGATGCGGCCAAGAGCATGGCCGACAGTGCCAAGTCGGGCATGATGACCGATGACGAGCGGTCGAAGCTCGCTTCGGTCGAACGGGGCGCGAACGCCTACACGCTGCCGAAGGCATCCACGGACGTGCTTGGTGGCGTAAGGGTGGACGGTTCCTCGATCGTGAGCGTGGATGGTGTCATCAGCGCGCATGTCGGCGGCGACGCTTCCGGGAGGGTCGTGTTTCCGATCGGATACGTGGTTCAGAACACGACTGGTGTTGACCCTTCCGCTGATTTCGGCGGCACGTGGAGGCAGTTGCCTTCGCTTGGCTGTTTCACGTTTGAAAGGATAGGCTAGTGAAATCTGACGGTTACTCGAAGTATGTGTGCGACAAGTGCGGCAAGACCGCTTATGTCGCCGCTGGCGACACTGAGGCGCGTGAATGTTTCACTGTGCGCCGCTATTCGGCTGGCAAGGCGACCCGCATCGCGGATGATGTGACGCCCGACATCTACGAACTTTGTTCCAAATGCAATACGTCTTTCATGACGTTCATGCAGCAGGATGACGCTTCGTTTAACGCATGGTTGAAGGAGGTTGGACAGTGACCATCGAACTGGTTGACGGCAAAGCCGGAGTTGCACACATCTCAAGCGAGGACAAGGCGATCATCCATCAGGCCAAGTTCTCGAAGTCCGACGTGGTGTTCGACTGGGGCGACGTGTTCAAATGCTCTATGAGTTCGTCCAACAGGGCGACGATCGGCACCGGCTGCGCGTCGATCCAGGGCTTGGACTGGCATATCACGGCAGCGGAATCCGTGACGATCTCCAACGGGTCGCAGGGCATGAAACGCAATGACATCATTTGCGCGCATTACAATCGTAACCCAAAGACCGGTAATGAGCTGGTGAACTTGGTCGTGTTGAAGGGTTCGCCGAATGCGACTGCTGCCGCCGACCCGGCCATTCCGTCGGGGAAGATATTGTCCGGCGCGGTTGACGCGTACATGCCTCTCTGGCGTATCCCGCTTGACGGCATCACGGTCGGTACGCCGGTGCGCCTGTTCACGCCGAGAGGGGCTTTGTGGGATTCCGTAACCCTGTACAACGCGAAGGGATTCACGGTCATCCGCACCGGCATGATGATGCTCGTCAGATACTCCGGGGCCTTCACCGGAGACAGCTGGAGCAGCGTGCAATGCGAATACGTGCTGCCCGCCGAACTGAGGCCACCCATCGAGGTCAACGGAATGGTGTGCGTGTCGAACGGGCAGACGGCGAGAATGCTCATCGTCAATCCGAACGGAATCATCCGATGTGCGAACATGGGAGCCACTGGCAGCAATCAGGTTTGCGTCGGCTCGCTCTGCTACCCGGTCGTCTAATCGATGGTCAGAGCGGCACCGTGATGCAACCCTCGACCCAACCGCCTTTGCCGATCGTCATCTTCGCGGACGAGCGAAGGGCGATCTCGTTGCCAGCGGTCTGCACATCGACGCCATGAAGCCCCACGCTCGAATTGGACACCGCGGCGCAGTGCACCTCGAACGCGGCCTCCAATCCAGTCGGAAGCGTGAAAAGCTGGGACACCTCCCATTCCTTCGCGGCATTCCAGCTCGTGTTGAGCCGGATGGCATGAAACGCGACGATCAACATCCCGCCGACAAACGCGGTGCGATAATTCACGTCCCAGTTAGCGTTTGGTTTCGTGAGGGTTACGGAAAGCTAGAAATCATGGGATTGGGAAACAAAGCGTGCCGACGCAATCCTGATTGCTGCCAGTGGCTCCCATGTTCGCACATCGGATAGTTCCATCAGCTCTGGCCGTGAGGCTTCGCGACGTTTGCCCATTTGATACAAGGCAGACAGTCGACAAGTCAACGATGGGACGATACCAGGACGCGAGCTTTACCGGACATTCAACAGCATCCCAACTGCCTGAACCGATTTTCCCACTGAACTTGATCAAAATCATCCTGCCGTTACGCATGATGATCCAATTGGAATCCTGGTACAGGGTTACGGAATGCTATCAGCAGGTCAATATGAGTTTCTGCCATGCTTTCTGCATGTCCTTGAGGACGCTCAAATCAGGCTTGAGGTAATACCGTGCGGTGGTTTGGATGTCGGAATGCCCGAGCTGTCGCGCGACCACGCTGATGTCGGTTCCGGCCTTGATCGCCAGCGTGCCGAACGTATGGCGCAGGTTGCGCGGGGGCACGCAGGGCAGTTTCATGCGCTTGCACCAACTGCGGTAGTGGTTTGCCACTTGGTTCGCGTTCAGGTTGCCGACCAGTCGGCCGGTCTTCGTGCCGTGGCGTAGTTCCGCCAATCGTTTGACCGCGAACCGTGGCAATGCGACGGTACGTCGGCTCAGATCGGTCTTCGGTTCGGTGACGGTCTCATGGCCCGCGACCCACTGCACCGACCTTTTCACCGTGACGGTGCCGCGCCGTAAGTCAAGATCAGTCCATTCGATGCCGACCGACTCGCAACGCCGTAATCCGGCACATACGGAGACAAGCAACCATGCCTCCAATGGATGCCCGTAGAAGCCTTTCAACAGTTTGCGTACTTCCGGCGCTGATAGCACTTGCGGCTCGTAATGTCGCAGATGGGGGAGGCGGATATCGCGTCTGGTCACGTCATTGTCCGTGACACCCTGACGGTACGCGAGTCGCAGTATCGCGCGGAACACCGCGTATGCTTTGCGTGCCGCTCCCGGCTTGTCGAAGGAGTCCAACCATGATTCGATGCCCGCCACGCTGATCGCGTCCATGTCCACGTTCGACCAACGGTCTCGGATATGGGTGCGGTAAGCGCTCTCGTAGCCGACGCGCGTGCATTCACGCAACCGGCTGATGGTCGGCTTCCAAACGTTTTCCGAGAACATGCCGAACAGCATTGGTGTGTTTCCTTTCCTTTCATGGAAAACCCGCACGCATTGGCGTCGTGTCGCCGATGGTTCGCGTGTGGGTTTTTCCGCCTGTTTTTTTGAATATTGACTAGGAGGTTATGTTGACTCAGATTAATTTCAATTTCGGCGTGCTGGCCGCTTCCATCATCGGTCCGTTGCGTGAGCGGGTGAACGATAAGGACAATCGATGACGAGGATACGATTCCGTTTCCGCAGGCCGGACGGTCTGACGGACGGCGGCTCATCTCCACGTGGACTGGTGGTCTGCACGCCTACGAGCCGCGTCGTCCAAAAGGACGAGAGCATCATGCTGCCGCTGCCGTTCGTGGCACGTCTGCCCGAGGATGGCGGTGATCTGGTCGTTTCGTTGCAGCCGACCGGCAGGGACTGGTGTTGGACCATCCGCGAGCAGGTCAGTGGTTACACGCACGTGCGGCGCGTGATCGTGCCGGACAGCGTGCAGACGTTGGATTACGCGACGCTGGGCGAAGCGTCGTGGGCTTCGGCTGCCACGGCTGGCGGTCTTGTGCACAGCATGCGAACGTATTCCGGCGTTATCACGTTGGACGCGCATGTGCCCGCCGCCAGTCTGAAACCGTCCGACAACGTGACGGTCGGTGACACGTGCGTGGATTCGACCGGCAGGGTGTGGATGATCACCGGCCTCGTCGATTCGGACGTGGTGTTCGGCGTGGACACCGGGGTTACGCTCGGCGGCAAGGGCGAGCGTGGCGCGAGTTTCCTCAGCGGCATGGGCAGGCCGTCCGACCTGACCCAGGGCATCGTCGGCGACACTTACATCGATTTGACGACCGGCGACGTGTATCAGCTCCGGCTCTGAATTTTCCCACATCTCACAAAATAAATAATTTGATTTCCAAGGAGGAATTGCAAAATGGCATGGCAAGCGACTGGCGGCAACCTTAAAGGACCGAAGGGCGATCCGGGTACGAATGGCGCGAAGGGGGATGCGGGCACGAGTCTGCACGTCGCCAACATCAGCGTCTCAAGCAACAGCGACGTGGCGACGAGCGTGCTCTCGCCATCCGCGCCGATGACGGTCGGAGATCTGATCTCCGACAACAATGGAAGCCTGTTCACGGTCACTTCCATCGTCAATGAGACGACCGTCCACGTGTCCAACGTGATCGGCGGCGTGAGTTTCAAGGGGCCGCAGGGCGAGCGAGGCACGGACGGAGCGCCCGGCAAGGACGGTACCGGAGTCACCATTCTTGGCTCGTATGATTCCCTCGAAGTGTTGAAGGCCGAACACGCGACCGGCAATGCGGGCGACGCCTATCTTATCGGAGGCCACCTGTACGTGTGGGACGCTACCAGCGCGGACTGGAAGGATGTCGGCGTCATCCAGGGGCCGAAGGGCGATAAGGGCGAACCCGGCACCAATGGCAAGGACGGCACTGACGGCGTGAACGGTCTCGGATGGTCCTACGGACACGGTGTTCCGTCATCGACTGGAGTGCCGGTTGGCAGCTTGTATCTTGACCTCGATACCGGTAACGTGTACGCCTTCAACGCTTAGGGGTGAAATATGGCATGGTCCAATGTCGGAAGCTTGAAAGGACCCAAGGGCGATGACGGTGAGAAAGGCGTCCTCTTGGTCAAGGCGGCGGACGAGGCCGAAGCGATAACTGCAAGCGCCGCCAATCCAGGAGCATTATATTATTGGGAGGAAGAATCGTGATGGGCGTCTGCGTTTCGGGTGTCAAAGTGGCTGGATTCTCGGTCGGCGGCAAGCCGGTGGCTGGACTCGCCGCGAATGGGATCGTCATCTGGCGTAGACCATCCGCTGGGAATGCGGAACTGGTCGTCAACGGCGGTTTCGAGGATGGAACCAATGGCTGGGAGGTCATTCGCAGTGGTCAGGTCATCACGTCAGACAACTCCATGCCGCGAACCCCATACGAGGGCGCCTCGTATTTCAAATCCACCAGTAATAGCGGTGGTGTCCGGCAGACGATTGCGGTTGAGCCTGGCGCCTCCTACCATGTCAGCTTCGCGTATGGTTCTGCCGCTTCCGGGCGCGCATGCAGATGCTTGCTCACGAATAGGGACAATGGGGATGTGCTGCTCTCCAAAACGACTACATCCACCAAGGCAGGCTGGCAGTTGGTCGAGTTCGATTACACAATCCCTGACAAGGTGACGACCATGGTTTTCACCCTCTACGAAAACGCATGGGGACGTTTTGACGCCATCAGTATGAAGAAGCTGGGAAGAATGGCGGTTCCAGCATCCCTGAATGTTTTGGAGGACAGTCAGTGACGCATCTCATGGTCGCTGTCTCTGACCACCCGTATTAACCAAACCACAGCCCCGCCACGTGCGGGGCTTTTCCATAAAGGAGATGTAGTGTGTTGAAGAATTTTCTAGCCGGTTTCGGGGGTGTGGGCGGCGCGTGCGCGGTAATCACACTATGTCTCAAAATCTGGCCGGGGGCGCTCGAATCGCTCGCGACCGGGCTGTATGCCCACGTCGATCCCGAGCGCTTGCCGTATAACAGCGTGCTTTCCCAGCATTTCGCTAAGACGAGGCAGCTCGGCGAACGTTCCGAACGGTTTGACGGGCGGCTGGACGAATTGTGCAGGGACACGATAAAAAACACGTTGATTTCCCTGATTTACGGCGACAAGGACACCGACCACAGCGAGGCCGTCAGATACGAGCTGCAAAAACTCGAAAAACTCGACGCGCAGTGTTGGATCATCTCAGCCGCCGAAAAATATTTGGAGGACAGGCAATGACGCATCTAGCCATCGCCGGAGGAGCCTACCTATTGCTCCTCGCGCTCATTCTTATCTTCAATCATTCGGCGCACAGGCGCTGACATCGATTTTTCCAAAAACAAGGCCATCTCTTCGGAGGTGGCCTTTTTCAATGCCCCGTTGGGGGCGGGAAGGAGGCCGTCATGGACGAAGTGACCATGACGCCGGAAATGACACCGCAGGGCGACAGTCTGCCGCCCGAGAACATTCAGGTCGTGTCCGAGGAGGACGCGGCCAAGGCCGTGGAAGGATTGGAGGACTAGCAGCATGGCAAGCGTCAGCGCTTTGATCAACCGCATGCGCTACTGGTGCGCCGTGGCCAACTTGGGCTATTCGCAGGCGGACCGCTGGAACTTCAACTCCTCGGGGGGTAATTGCGACTGCTCCAGTCTGGTGATCCACTGCCTGCGCGAGGCTGGCTTCGACACCGGCGGCGCCACCTACACCGGCAACTTGTCCGACAATCTGACCAAGCGTGGCTGGAAGCGCCTGCCCGCGAACGGCAATCCGCAGCCGGGCGACATCCTGCTCAACGATGTGCACCACGTCGCGGTCTATCTTGGTGGCGGCAAGCTCGCACAGGCTTCCATCAGCGAGCGTGGCACCGCATACGGGTCGGCGGGCGACCAGACGGGCCGCGAAACCAATATCAGGCGCTATTACAGCTATCCATGGAACTGCTATCTGCGATACGGCGGCAACGCGGGTTCCACCGCATCCACCGGCGCTCTCGCAGTGGATGGCAATGTTGGTCCGGCCACCGTGCGCCGTTGGCAGCAGGTGATGTGCACCGCGGTGGATGGCATCATCAGCGGCCAGCAGGTACCCGACGGGCGCACCTATGCTCGCCCAGCCATCGATTCGAGCGTGGTCCGCTACGGCGCTGGCGGCAGTGATCTGATCCGTGCCGTGCAACGCCGCCTGGGATGTGGCACTGATGGTCTGCTTGGTCCGGCCACCATTCGCGCCATCCAAGCGCATTACGGTCTGGCTCAGGATGCGAGCTTCGGCCCCGCCACCGCACGCGCCTTGCAGTCAGCGCTCAAACAAGGAAGATTCTAAGGAGGTTTAATATGGCTCAGCATGCAGCGCCAACGACTTTGGAGACCACCGTCAATAATCTGACCAACGAACGCGAAGACGGTCAGGACAACCAGCAACCGACCGCTTACACGCCCGTCTTTTCCAAGGGCGTGCGCACCGTGGTCTACGTTGCCGGTCTCATCGCTTCATGCGTCGGCTTGGGTTTCATGACCTTTGGTGATGCGGCTGTCGGTGGATACATCAGCACCGTGGCCGGCTTCATCGCCAGTGGTCTCGGAGTGGCCTACAATCCGCTGCGCCGTGATTGATTTTTTTGGCGTGAGACTCAAACTCGCGCCGGAAACTCAAGTGTGGAAAAATTTGCGGCACTGTAGTGTCCGTGGAATTTTTTACACCCGTTTTTTAACATTTGCCCCTTCCCCATCATGGAGGAGGGGCTTTATTTTTAGGACTTTCAAAATGGGCATCAGACAGCAGACGATTGACGATTACGACGCGTTCGTGGAGAAATTCAAACCAAAGAAGACCACGGACGACTGCTACACCCCCCCGCGGTATATGAGACGATAAAGGACTGGGCATGCCACGAATTCGGCATCGACCCGAGCAAAGTGGTGCGCCCCTTCTATCCTGGCGGCGACTACGAACGGTTCGACTATTCGGACGGCAAGGTGGTGGTGGATAATCCGCCGTTCTCGATTCTGTCGAAGATATGCACGTTCTACCGTGACAACCATGTTCCGTTCTTCCTGTTCGCTCCGAACCTCACGATTTTCAGCAGCACGTCGCGCAACGGCGCGCATATGCTGGTCACTGATTGCGCGATCGAATACGCCAACGGCGCTATCGTCAACACCAGCTTCGTGACGAGTTTCGGCGATGATCTGATTCGCACCGCGCCGGATCTGACGAAGCTGGTCAACGATGCGATGAAACGAGTCAGGCGCGGAAGCAGGAAACATCTGCCGAAGTATGCGTATCCGCCGGAATTGTTGACCGTCACACGGCTGAATAAGGTCGGCAAGGCTGGCGTGGATTTTCGTGTCAAGGCTTCGGACGTGGCATTCACGCCTAGGCTCGCTTCGCAGAAGGCCGTGAGGAAGGCCATCTTCGGCGGCGGCTATCTGATGAGCGAAGCCAAGGCCGCGGAACTGAAGGCCGCGGAACTGAAGGCCGCGGAGGACGTGACCATATGGCCTCTCAGCGACAAAGAAAAACAGATCATCGGAAAACTCGGTTAAACATCGCCCCTCTCTCAGCATTGCTGGGGGAGGGGCTTTTCTTGTTATTCGGTCTTGTTCTTGCGTGGGCGTCCTCCGCCGACGCCGCGACCGGGACGACTGGCGTTCCATCGGTCGATGGTGTCGGGGAGCCATCCGCGAGTGCGGCCGATGATCGCGTCGGGCTCTGGGAGCTTGTAGGTAGCGAGGGCGCCGGTCTTGACGCCGAGCTGGTCGGCGACCTCTGTGAAGCTCATGTATTCGACTGTCATCGTCCGCTCCATCCGGCGAAGAGGCCGGCGATGCCGGCTGCGATGGCGAATCCTGCCGCCATGATGTGCATGCCGCCGAATGTGCTCGTGGCCGATATGACGGCGAACAGCATGCATGTGACGGCCAGTTTCCTTTGCTTTGTCATGATGCTCACGGTTCCCTTTGGTAGGATTGGATGAGGGTTCCGGCTACTTGGGATAGCCGGAACCTTTTTACTTGCGCTTGCGGTGCCTTCCTTCCGGAGGAGGGTCATCACGCAGGCCGAGCCAGATGGTCACCGCAATCGATACCCAGCTGGTGATCAGCTGCAGCCAATCCTTGGGTTCCATGTTCACCTCCTTTCCTTGATATAACTATCATAGCATAGCAATGAAAGTAATGCAAGCCGAAACGCAAAAAACAGAGAAAAAAATCAACGGATTGATAGACTTGATGCCACGCAAACGAAGGGGCAAGCATGGCCTACACGATCCGCCAATACCAGACGAAAAGCGGAAAAAGATACGAAGTCAGATACCGTAAGCCGGACGGCACGGACACCGGCAAACGCGGCTTCAAACGCAAAATGGACGCCGATGCCTGGGGCGCAGCGAACGTGACCACAGCTAAAAGCGTCGGAGCGTACATCGACCCACAAGCCGGAAGACGCTTGGTCGAAGACTTCTGGGAGCCATGGCTGGCCGCAAAAAAGACCAAGGCCAAACCAAGCTACGTCAAGTCATTGGAGGATGCTTGGCGCGTGCATGTCATGCCGCAATGGGGCGTGCGTGAAGTCCAGTCCATCACAATGGACGAAGTGCAGCGGTGGGTCACCGATCTGGCAGGACGACGCAGTGCGTCGGTGACGATTCGCGCCGAGAATCTGCTTCGCAGCCTCATGGAGAGGGCAAAGGCCGATCGGTGCATCCACGACAATCCATGCGACGGCATCGAGCTGCCGCGCAAGCAGGTGCGGAAGCATGTCTATCTGTCGGCCGATGAATTGTCTCGTGTGGCGATGCAGTGTGGGTGGCGTGAGCCGATCGTGCTGACCTTGGGCCTGTGCGGCATGCGTTGGGGCGAGCTCGTGGCGCTCCGTGTCGAGGATGTCGATCTGCAACGCTGTCGACTGCATATATATAGGAGCATCACGCGTCTTTCCAGCAGGATGGTGGAGACCGACCCGAAGACCCATGATGGACGCTCGGTGATGTTCCCCCTGGTGTTGCGTCCGCTGCTCGCCAAGCAATGCGAGGGGCGCGAGCCGTCCGATTTTCTTTTCACCGCTCCCGGCGACCCTCTGGACGAGCCGATGGGCAACGGCTGGAATCCGACGCGGCACGATGGGTGGTTCGCGGTGGCGCTTCGCCGCGCGGGCGTGGGGCGTGGCCACATGACGATTCACGATCTGCGGCATACCGCCGCTTCGCTCATGGTGCAGTCCGGCGCTAATGTCAAGACCGTGCAAAGGCAATTGGGGCACAAGTCCGCCGCCATGACGCTCGACGTGTATGCCGACCTTTTCGACGATGATCTGGACGATTTGTCGGAGCGCATGGGCGGTTTGCTCTTTTCGCAGAATGTGGGCAAAATGTGGGCAAAAGCGACGCAAGGTATTGATGGAACCGTTGAAACGGCAAGTGTCTGAAGCTTTTCTCCTGTGGGTTCGAGTCCCGCTGGAGGCACTTTTGGAAACCGCCAGAGATGGCGGTTTTCCTTTATTCTCCAACGGTTTTGGCATCATCGCGATTCACTGCGATTCAACCCTTTTCCACGGTGGGTTATGGAAAAATGTGGGCAATGTGTAGGCAAAATGTGGCATATCGTTCCCGAAACATTCCGTAGGTACACTGTCGGACATTACAAACCGTATGACACCGACTGAAACGGATGACGCATGACTTCGAAAGACATCAAGCCTGTAATCGAACAGCCCGCCACTGAAATCCCCCTGATGCTTGCGCAGGTGATTATCGTTGCCGGCGTGCTCGCTATCGGCGAAATCGCATGTTCTCCGCTGTACTTTACCTTGATGGACCATTCGTTGGCACTCGTTCCGTGGGCATTGGAAGCCGCATTCCTTGCCGTGGCGTTCACCTTCGTTGTGGGCTTCGCATTGTTGTGGTGCGCCGAATCGTTCACTTTCAAACTCAAGGAACGATTCCGCCCGTTCGGCTATGCGGCGGTAGGATTGATTGGATACGGCGTATGGAGCCTGCTGGTGTTCACCGCCACCATCAATTCGATACTCGCCAAAGTCGGGGAAAGCGTTCTTACCAACGGCCAGGTCGGCGCGATCGCGCTGAACGGAGCAGCCTTGGGCTTCGTCGCTTTCCTTTTCGCAAAACTGCTCGACGTCAAACTCGGCAATCGCAAAACCGTTGCGATAATTCTGCTTATCGCGGAAATCGTCATTGCCATCATCGGCCTACTCATCATGATTCGCATGTTCAGCGTGCTTTACGCGGCGTGACGGCGAAGACGCGGAAAAGAGAGCGCAATATACATGTTCAGCATTCTGGAGATGTTCACCATCGGCGTCGGCCCCAGCTCGTCGCACACCGTAGGGCCGATGGTCGCGGCCAGCAGATTCGCTGCCTCCCTTGAACGTGACGGCATACTGAACCGGGTCGGCCGCGTGCGAACGGTACTGTATGGTTCGCTCGCCCTGACCGGTCTTGGGCACGGTACCGATCGCGCCACGGTGGCGGGCTTGGAAGGCAACGTACCGAAAACCGTCGATACCGATCACATGAGCAATATCCGTATGGAATGCGAGGCAGGCGGCGAGCTGATGCTCAACGGCACGCATCGCATCGATTTCGATTACGGACGCGATGTGGTGATGGATGTATGGCACCGCATGGCGGCCCATCCCAACGGCATGCGATTCCAAGCTTTCGACCGGCAGAACAATCTCATCGACGAACAGGTCTGGTATTCCATTGGCGGTGGATTCGTCAGACAAGGCGACGCCGACGACCTGATGATCGGCATCCATGAGAAACCCCCTGCGGGAACGGCCTTCGCCGATCAGACCGACGATTCCTCAACCGATATCGATATGGACATGCCCTATCCGTTCACCACATGCGACGAACTGATCTCGCTGTGCGATGAACGTCACATGAGTGTGGCCGATGTGGTGTGGGCCAATGAGACGGCCATGCGGTCCGCCGTGCAGGTGCGCAGCGATTTGGACACTGTATGGCATGTGATGCGCCGCTGCGTGCAGCACGGTTGCAATACCAACCAAACCGTTCTGCCTGGCGGCCTTGACGTGCCCCGCAGGGCGCCAAAAATGTATGCAAGGCTCGCATCCAACAGCGACGTGCTCAAACGGGACGGCAGGCGCTCCGACGCCGTACTCGAATCATCGGACGCCGCATGGGTCGACCTGTTCGCATTGGCGGTTTCCGAGGAGAACGCGGCAGGCGGACGCATCGTCACCGCGCCTACCAACGGTGCGGCTGGCGTCATTCCGGCGGTGCTCCACTATTATTGGCATTTCGTGGATCATGCGGATGAGGATGGTGTGGTGACGTTCCTGCTGACCGCAGGGGCGATTGGATACTTGTTCAAACGCAACGCGTCCATTTCCGGTGCCGAAGTCGGATGTCAAGGCGAGGTCGGCACAGCCTGTTCCATGGCCGCGGCGGGGCTGTGCGCCGTGATGGGCGGCACGCCTCACCAAGTGGAGAATGCCGCGGAAATCGGTATCGAGCACAATCTGGGACTGACCTGCGATCCGGTCGGTGGTCTGGTGCAGATTCCCTGCATCGAACGCAACGCCATGGCGGCCAATACCGCCATCAACGCGGTCCGTATGGCCATGCTGGGCGACGGCACGCATATCGTGAGTCTTGACCAAGCCATCAAAACCATGAAGGACACCGGCGAGGACATGATGGCCAAGTACAAGGAGACGTCGAAAGGCGGTCTTGCGGTCAATGTTGTTGAATGCTAGCGATGGATGGTGCTAATCTTGGTGACACTGTGTTTTTTCAAGGAGGTTCACCATGGCATCTGAAATGCCTGTTGTCAATGCCGAATTCGGCGATCGCCCGACCATCGAATTCCCGACTGAGATCGCTCCCGCCGGCCTGAAGGTCGTGGAGCTCTTTGAAGGCAATGGCCCGATGGTCCGCCGTGGAGACACCGTCACCGTCAACTACCATGGTGTGGTCTGGGGCAAGGACACCCCGTTCGACTCCAGCTTCGACCGTCACCAGCCGGCCACGTTCGGCATCGGTGTGGGACAGGTCATCAAGGGCTGGGATCAGACCGTTCCGGGACACAACGTCGGTTCCCGCCTGGTGGTGTCCATTCCGCCGGAGTA
>OLNL01000437.1_pt1 | contig 46012 bp, 31 predicted proteins | sample 1672181 | NCBI WGS metagenome assembly OLNL01 (sample SAMEA3136656, study PRJEB25190) | human gut metagenome | biome: human gut; feature: human-associated habitat; material: faeces | place: Austria | collected 2013
CACCGAAATCCCCTTAATCTAGGAAGCCGACCAAGTGGGTCTCTGGGAAGGCAACATGTGGGTTTATCGCTACGGTGAGATTTCACACATTCCTACGGTGTCGTAGACCTCATCATGTTATACACTGGTGAAGTTGTCAACTGAGGGAGAACCTGTTGTTTCCAATGTAAGTGTAACATGGGTATGTCTAACAACTGAAGAGGGAGAAAGGCAAAAGAATGACAGGTAGTCGGATGCCCGCATAGTACCAATGAAGCTATGAACAAATAAATAGTGGAGGGAAGGCGAAAAGATGCTGTTCCTCACAGCATTGGCATACGGAATCATATCGAAAAGGAAACATTATCTGCACACAGAGGTAGAAGAATAATGGAAACGAAATTGGAGAGAATATCACAGCTATCCAAAGAAAATCCAAACATGGTATTTACATCTATTGGACACCTGATCAATAAAGAAATGTTGAAAAAGTGTCATGAAACGATGCAGAAGGATAAGGCGACGGGAATAGATGGGATAACAAAAGAAGAATACGGGAAACACCTGGAAGAAAATCTGGAGAAACTTGTAGAAAGACTTAAGAATCGTTCCTATAAACCGAAACCTGCCAGAAGGGTCGAAATACCCAAACCAAATGGGAAAACCCGTCCATTGAGTATATATTGTTACGAAGATAAACTTGTGCAGGAGGCTCTGCGCAGAATTCTGGAGGCAGTATATGAGCCACACTTCTATGATGAAATGATGGGATTCCGCCCAAACCGCAGCTGTCATAAGGCGCTCAAACTCCTAAACACAATGATAGAGAACAATAATACGAACTATATATTGGATGCGGATATAAAAGGATTTTTTGACAATCTGGACCATGAATGGATAATCAAATTTGTAGAATCAAGGATAAAAGATGCTAACATAACCAGACTGATGCGGCGTATGCTGAAAGCAGGAATTATGAAGGACTACAACTATGAAGTAGAAGAAAGGTAAGCGATGAATAATCACCCGGTTACGACTTTCAGGGAACCTTAAATATTCAGGTTCCCACGGAGAGCGTTTCAAGTTTTGTGTAAACAGAAAAAACTGATATAAGATATGTCATTAGTTATCGAGGACAGAACCTGTTTTTCAGGGTTCTGTCCTTGTTTGTATTATAATGCAGTTTTAGGGCATGTCAAGCAGGACTGGCTGTGCCAGCCCTGCCTAGCATGCATTCTGCTTATAACCTTTCCAATCTTTCTTCGAAGAAAATTTCCAGCTGAGAATGGATCTGTCCCCAATCCTGACGGTGTCCCGTCCATTTCTTGGTGATATCTATCATGGCCAGATACAGCATTTTCAGGAGACTGTCATCGGATGGAAATACCGTCTTGGATTTGGTGACTTTCCGGAGCTGACGGTTAAATCCTTCAATCGTGTTCGTGGTATAGATCAGACGTCTGACAGCTTCCGGATACTTAAAATACGTTGAAAGATTTGCCCCGTTATCTTTCCATGACTTTGCAATCTTAGGGTATTTCCCGCTCCATTTTTCGTCAAAGCTGTCCAGTTCTGCCAATGCAACTTCTTCTGTAGGAGCTGCATATACACGCTTCAGATCTGCCATAAGTGGTTTGATCTCTTTGTAAGAAACAAATTTCGTGGTATTCCTGATCTGATGGATTATGCACTGCTGGATCTCGGTCTGGGGAAATACTGCTTCAATTGCTTGTGGAAAACCGGTCAGTCCATCCACACACGCAATCAATATATCTTCTACACCCCAGTTTTTCAGGCCATTCAGGATGGAGAGCCAGAACTTGGCACTTTCATTTTGACCAACATACATTCCGAGGACATCCTTACGTCCTTCCATATCGATCCCAATCGCAATGTAAACAGCACGTTTTACAATCCCCCCCTCATTACGGGCATGGAAATGGATCGCATCCATAAATACAACAGCATACACACTTTCTAATGGCCTTTCCTGCCATTCTTTTACTATTGGCAGGATCTTATCAGTGATCCGGCTGACAGTACTGTCGGAGATCTCAATATCGTATAATTCACGCATGTGGCTTTCTATATCGGCAGTAGTCATTCCTTTTGCGTACATGGAAATGATCTTTTCTTCCATGTCCTGCGTAATCGAATTCTGATACTTCTTTACAACCTGTGGTTCGAAGTCACCTTTTCGATCCCTTGGAATATCAATCTCCATATCTCCGTAACTGGTATGTAACGTTTTCTGGGAATGTCCATTCCTGGAATTATCGGTTTCTTTATTTCGATAATCATATTTGGAATATCCCAGTTCTTCATCCAGTTCCTGATCAATGGCGCCTTCCAAAATGATAGACATCATATCCCGCATAATGGAATTAACATCTGTTCCATGAGATGGAATTTTCTATAAGGACACAGGAATCTGGCAGTTCTTAGTGTTACCAAATCCTTCTGTCGTACAGGCTTCATAAAAGGAACTAATATGCGACACTATTGCAATCGAGGTAATATTGACATAGAATTCCATGTATTATAGAATGGTATCTGTAAAAAGAAGGCATGAAGAAAGCAGCTTTAAACGGGCTGCTTTTTTTGTGTCTTCTTTTGTCTTTCCTGAGTGCCGGAGGAAAAGGAGTTTTCTGGATGGAGCAGAGAAGACGAAAAATAAATAAGAACAGGAGGAAGTATATGGAGGATACCAAAAAAACAGTTTTGGCGGGAAACGGGGAAAAAGATGTTCCGCGTGCAGTCTACGATGGTGTTTTGACAATCGATGTAGACGCGCAGGTTGAAAGCATGGAGGAACAGGAAGAAGCCAGATGGCATCAGCTTTTGAATGCACATCGTACCAGAAAGATCCTGACGGGCCAGCTCGGGGGCATTGAAAAACTGGAGAGTGGATGGATGGTTGCTGTTACATACTTTAAGGGTTTCCGGATCATTATCCCAATGAATGAAATGATGATCAACCTTCAGGGAGACGGGCGTGAAAACGCGGATACCTTAAACCGTCAGGTCCGTATTGCTAACAACATGCTCGGCTGTGATATTGATTTCATCATCAAAGATCTGGATAACAAGAGCCGGAGTGTTGTAGCATCCAGAAAAGATGCAATGCTTAAAAAGAGACAGACTTTTTACCTTGGGGAAGATACAGAAAAACCAATGCTCTATGAAGGCAGGATCGTAGAAGCAAGGGTGATCGCGGTAGCTCCCAAAGCAGTCCGCCTGGAAGTCTTTGGTGTAGAAGTATCTGTCCGGGCCAGAGATATGGCATGGGAGTGGATGGTAGATGCCGGAGAAAAATTCCAGGTAGGTGATCTGGTGCTGGTCATGGTCAATAAGGTGGAAGCAAGCTCTGTTGACCAGATCATTATAGAAGTGGATGCAAAGAGTCCGACAGCCAATATCAATAAAGATAACCTCCGGAAATGCCATAAACAGGGAAAATATACAGGAATCATTACGGAAGTCTATAAGGGAACCTATTTTATCCGCCTTGATATCGGAGTCAATGCCGTGGCACATTCCTGCAATATGTCCGCACTTCCGGGAAAGAAAGATAAGATCGGATTTGTGGTGACCCGCATCAACGACAACTATGAAGTGGCAGAAGGCATTATCACAAGGCTTATCAAAAGAGCTTCCTGAAAATGTTTTTATGATTTTCAAAGAATTCTGTTGACACAGAAAAAGGGATTTCTTTAACATCGGAGATAAAGATTGAAAGGAGTGACGTCAGATGGCAAAAAAGAAGAAAAAACAGATGAGGGAAACCTTGTACTGTCCATATTGCAAAAGACCCGGGGTACTTAGGCCTGCAGCCTATGTCTATGGGGATAACAACCTGGATCCGGAGAAATACCTGTATGTATGCAGCGGCTATCCTTCCTGTGATTCATACATTGGGGCACACAAAAAAAGTATGCGTCCCATGGGAACCATGGCTGACAGCAATCTGCGTAATAAGCGGATCGAAGCACACAGAGCTTTGGATGCAATCTGGAAAAATGGTTATATGACCAAACACAGCACATATATCTGGCTTCAGAACCGTTTGAATCTCCGGGAAAAGGACACACATATCGGGAAATTTTCTTATTACCTGTGTGAACAGACCATCCGGGAATGTACAGACTATATAAAAAGCCGAGAGGAAAAAAAGAAATCCCCGGATAAAATAAGCGTGGCATGACGGAAAGGATGGATGCCCTTGAGACTACAGGCGACAGAAGATGATGTATATCATCTGATGGACCTTAAAGAACAGTATTTTATTATGACAGCAATATGCAGTGTGGCAGAGGGAATCAGCGCATACTTTTTCATATACCAGAAAAGATGCTGGGATCTTGTATATTTGTGTACTGCACTGGCGCTTGCGATAATCCTGCTTCTTCGTCAGGCCATAAAAATCAGCCGGAGGATCATGGAGGCAGAAAACTGTTATATGGCACTCGAAGAGGACAGCCTGGCAGTCTGCCAGCCGGAAAAGAACGGAAAATATGAGTCCTGCAGGATCTTTTACGATGAGATGGACAAGATCGTAGAAGGAACCAGGCGGGGAGTTCCGGAATTTTATATCGTGATCCGAAAAGAAGGGAAAGAACAGAAAAGCTTTTTCCTTTTGGATGAAGAAGAACAGGAACGGGATGTTTTCTGTGTACGATCCTTTGGCTTTGACAATCAGGGATTCATGGAGTTTTATCGGAAACTCAGGTGGATCGTACCGGGAAGAACAAGGATTATCGGGACCAAAACACAGGAAGTATGGAAACTGCGGCGGCCGAATATCGGAATCTGTACGGCAGCAGGCATGCTTTTGGGGTATGTACTTCCAAAACTCCTGGAAATGATGTATGGGTAACAAGTTATATGAAAGAAAACAGATCAGAAGCAGAGATTAGAAAGAGTGAAAATGACAAGGAGGAAATGTCATGAGATGGTATACAGCAATCGGAATGAAAAAAGATGATGCAGATGGAAGGTTTTGTGTCTGGGTAGATGGGGAAGAAAAAGTACTTACAGAAATGGAAACTATTTTGTGGGCTGCGCTCACCTGGTCTTTCTGTGAAGAGGATAAGGTCCACTCCCAGATGCATCGTCTTCTTGTATTTAGCCTTGGAGAAAAACAGGCACAGGAATGGGCGGACAAAGAGGATTTTCAGTTTTGCCTGAACCGTCTGGTAAAGCGGGGCCTGGTTGTGCTGACAGAAGGATGTACCAGAGAGGAAGCTGTATACAGCATTATCAGCCGGTCAGTCATGGCTCCCATGGCCTTTTCACGGACAGAACGCATGAAGCATTTTATGGAAGCCCTTTCCATGGGAAAAGGACTGAAGTTTTCACTGAGGGCTTTTAAAAAGCCGCTGCTTACAGAAGAGGAATACCAGCTACTTTCCTATCTTCAAAGAGAAGGGGATGTTTCCTGCCACCTGAAATGTTTAAAAGAAGAGGCAAAAAGCAGGGAACCCGATTTAGCAGATTCCCGCCAGGAACAGATACAACGGGAATTTATAAGCCGTGTAGCGCAGCTTTACTATAAGAAACAGCTTGTGATCGACAACATAAGAAGGGAGGACTGCCTTGAAGCAAACGGAACATCCGTATTGGCACAGGCTGTATAGATGCTTGGAAGATTTTGGAACACGTTATCAGAATATACCGGATTTTTTTAAGGACAGGATCCAGCGATATGGTATCCTGTCTCTTTTTATCCTGCTTTTCGGATCATTTATGGGAACATGGATGAAAGATAAAACTTTTATTTTCTGGTCTTTCCTGCTTGGGATTATCGGGTTTATAAGAACATATCTTATTTTCCGCACCGCGGATAAAAAGACCTATGAAATCGTGGAAGGGCTGGTAACCGGGATAGACGGGAAAAATCCCTTTGCAAGATTACGGAAGATCCGGGATTGATTATTTCGCCCACTTTTCGGAGATCCAGATGGATGGATACCGGAAATTAAGCGGTGGCCAGCCGGTCCTTTTTGAAGCAGGGACGGATGCCAACGGGCGAAGCCTTGCCAAAAATATTTCCCCGGCGGATCCAAACGCTGAGTAAGACGTTTTCATAGTGCATGTACAGATTACCTATTCCCCTCAGATACATGCATTTATGCAGACGGATGAAAAGACAGGCGGTATCATGCCGCCTGTCACAACATGTAGCAGACTAATAAAGATAACTCACACAATAGCACAATATATAGTTGAAATTAATTGACAACCACAAAATGTTGTGGTAGTCTTTAAATGAAAAATAATTTAACAGTCTATAAAAGACTGTGGTTATTCTTTAGTTCCGGACATTCCGGAAGAAACACTTTGGGGCGGTCTTGCCCTTAATGAGAAAAAATGGATATGCAAAATATAAGGAAGATGCAAGAAGGAAAGAAGATTCTTTTTGTGTCTTTTTTTATTGCATAAAAAGCAGAAAGGAGGAGCACGAATGAAACTGTCAGTTAAGGAAACTGCAAAAAGAAATACCTTAAGAACATCAAAAAAAGAAAACACATTGTAAAATCAGGAGGGTCGATTATGGAGACAATTAAATGGGAAAACGCAAATGCACTGGAAATTGGAATGCTTATGGAGATGGCAGAAGACGGCTATGTATTTTGCATCGAAGATGGAAAGATACAGGCTGTTGAAGTCCGGATTTTCAGCTAGCGTGGAAAGGCGGACATTATGTATTATAAAGATGACTTTTATAAGGAGTTCCGGACAGAAAAGGAACTGTGCGAGTATCTGGAAGAGATAGACAGCCGGGCAGAATGGATCCGGATCACCAGTAAGAAATTAAAGGTGGCAGCTGCAGGAGAGGAAACCTGTACAGAGGTTCCGGGCATTTCCCTGGAAGCACTGGAAAAAGATACCTTATCTCATTCCAGGCTGGTTCTTATCCTGCCCGAGAGGATCTGTTATATGGGAAATTCAGCAATCAAATCGTTGAAAGGACGGGCCAGGATTGATGGCAAAGCCCTGGCAGATGTCGATAAGAAAACACTGGCAGAGATCTTGAATAAATGCCTGAAGGTTGCAAGAGGAAGAGCACTGATCCGTTTCTGTGAAGGAAAAATAAGGGCAGTCCTGTCTGGTGATGAAAAAGATTATGCCATCATATCCATGCCGGATATGTACATGGTTACCTCGGCATATATCCATGGGGACTATGAGAAGGCAACGTTTTTAAACGGCTATGCAGACCATTATTCTGTTACGGCGTCCTGGCAGCTGGAAGATACGAAACTTACAGATGTTTATAAGGAACTGATGCAGAATTATGGAAGAAAGACCGATAAGGACATAAAAGCAGTTGTACGGATCACTACGTCAGACGTTGGTGTGTCCGGAGCGAATATTTTTTATTCCCTGCAGGAGCCGACAAGAAATGTGATCCTTGGCAATGCCCTGAAGGTTACGCACAAAAACTGTAAAGGAATGGAAGATTTCACGGAAAACATAGAGTCGATCTTCGATTACTACCGGGAAGTCTTAAAAGGGGTCATGCGGCTGTGTGCTATCTGGATCGAGCATCCGGCAAATGCCATGGCAGGGATCATGAAGCAGGCGGGATTTGGAAAAAAACTGCTTGCAGAAACCGTGGAGCAGTTTAAGGCTACTACCGGGAATGAGCCATGCAGCGCATACGAGATCTACTGCGGGATCTGTGAATCCATTACCATTGCAAGGCAGGAAAAGACGAATGAGAGAGGACTTTTAGCTCTGGAAGAAAAAATTGCCGGCTGTGTGTCAAAACGCTGGCATGAATATGATATTCCTGGCACTGTAAAATACTAACAGGATTTAAAAGAATGGAGACAGCATGGACTGTCTTTTTTTGATGGGAGGAAAACATGAAGGTTACGAATGGAAAAGATGTGGCAAGGCTGCTGGTAGATGAATACTTGAACTGCCATCCCACCGGACACAAAAAATTTATGGAGTCCATGGCAAAAGAGCAGCAGGAAATAAAAGACAATTACACTTATCTTGGGTTTGCCTGGCTAAAAGGTCTTTCAGAGGTCAGATATTACGACCTTCGAAACGAAGCATCGAAACTGATGGCCGATGATCTGTGTCTGCATGTAAAGGAACAGCCAGAAAGGGTGCGCCTGGTGTATGAAGGTGCAGAGGAAATGGAGATCAATCCTTCAGATGAAGAGCAGATGGCAAAAATGTTTACCTGCTACCTGCTTGCAGGAAGTATGGACGGATATGGGGAATTTGTGGATTATGCCCTTGATACCCACCGGACACTGCAGCAGAACCTGACACGTTTTTTTGTGGAATGGTTTGCAAAAGCAGAAAAAGGCTCTGCATTTTTAAAACGGGCAAAGATGGTGTATTCCAGGTATTCCCTGCCATATATCTAAATTACGGAGGTATGTGATGGATAGAAAACTTCCGGACTGGTTAAAAGAGAGCAGGGAGGCAGAAAAACTGATCGCATGGCTGAAATCGCCGGATTGTGAAGTAAAAGAATTTTCCGGACAGCTGTTTATAAAGGCAAGATATGGAAACTGTTTCTTTTTCTTTGACTGTTTAAAGGAAAACAGAAAAACAGACCGGAACTGGTGTGCCGTGATCCACATGCCGGAGTATTCCCTTTATGAAGCAGAAGATCTTTTTCTGAAGCCGATCGGGATACCGGATGATTTTGGTTTTCCTGTGCGTGAGGATCTGATCCCGAAACTGGAAACACAGATAAGCCGCATTGGAAAGAAACTTATCCGGGAACAATGGGATGAACTTTTGTTAAAAGGCGGGTATGCAGCTGCACAGATGATCCCGGAGATCAGCAGGGTTTATATCCAGCTAAATGCAGACCGTTTTATTAAAAAAGGAAAGCGGCCGGAGGATCTGATCTATCAGCCGCAGTTTCATTTTGCGGATATGAAGTGGGAATTTTCTGACTGGATGTTTCTGGAATATTTAAGCAACCCGCAGCGAGCAGCAGAGCTTTTCGCCCAGAAGTGGCTGCTTGAAAAACTTCCGGAGATCTCAAAAAAGAAGATCTGTATCGGATGTATCCGGGAGGAAATGGAAGAAATGTTAAAAAAGACTGGGACAGGACCGGAGGTAAGCCTTTCACGTTCTGCTTAGTATAAAAAATGAAAAAATCAGGAGGAAACGAATAATATGGGTAAATACAATTACATGAATCTGAACCAGAAGATGATCAGGATCCGGAAGAAAGTGCCGAAGCTGATCCGCAAACGGTACAGTGAGGACGTTACTTATGATTTTGTAAAACTGGATGATATTTATGAATGCCTGACACCGGCCCTTAATAAATACGGGGTCGATTTTGACATCTTAAGTGAAAGGCCGACACAGATGGACGAACAGGGCAATTCCGTGTTTTTAAAGGAAATGGGAGCACTCTGGAGATATGAGGCTGATCTGGAACTGTGCTGGACCAATGCAGACCGTCCGGGAGACAAGGTACGGAGCTTTTTGCATGTCATTGGAACCAATGAAGCACCGGATAAAGCAAAAGGTGCGGCATGGACGTATGGCCTGAAGTATTATTTCTTGAATAAATTCAATATCATGCAGGCATCTGGAATGGACGATCCGGACATGCGTGGGACGGAAAAAGAAGAAATGCCGAAGCAGGAAGCTTCCGTAAAACCGGAAAAGCCGAAAAAGAAACAGGAAAAGACAGAAAGAAAAGAAACCGCAGCAAAGCAGGAGCAAACGGAACCGGTCAGGGAAAAGAAAACGGATCGTAAAAAACTGCGTGATGGAAATGCCATATCCGAAGATCCTGTAAAAGTGGAATATGCAGTAACGGATACAGAAGAAAACCTTCCTGGACAGATGACTTTTGGAATGGAAGAAAGTGAAAGCGGACTGGAAGAATTTTCCGCTGAAGAAACCAAAGCGGAAGATCCGGTTCAGACCGAGGAAATCTCCGTAGATGAGGAAATCACTGCCGCGACGGATGCAGACGGTTTCCGTGCAGTTGAAGAAACGGATGAAGTTCCATTTGATGAGGATGATGAGATTTCTTTTGATGTAGAAGAAGAGGAAGAAACACCAGAAGAGACGGCAGAGGAAACGGTAGAGGATATAGATAACGTAGAGGATGCAGAAGACGAAGTGAAATGGGCAGAAAAGGTTATCTGCAATTTTGGTGTCTATGCCGGAACCCCTCTTGGGGAAATGATGCAGGATGCCAGAGGTTACCAGACGATCAAATGGCTGGTACAGCGTTACAAAGGCCAGAATCAGGAAATACAGAAAGCTGCGAAGATTCTTTTGGATCATGAAAAGGAAATGCAAAAAGCAGCCTGAAAACAGAGAAACAGTTCGAGGTGGCTCCGGGAACGGGGCCATCTTTTATGAAAAGGAGGAAGGCATGTATGCCAGAGAATCGTTTACGATCGCAGAAGTAGCAGATCTTTTGTCAATCCGAAGACTGAGTGATTCTTACCAGGACGAATTTCCGGTGGAATGTCCTTTTTGCGGGGATTTAAGAGGAAAATGCAGTTTTTGCATCTGCAAAAATGGAGAACTGAAAAATGTTTACCATTGCTATCATTGCGGAGCATCCGGAAACATGCTGACACTGTATGCGGAACTATCCGGCATTTATGGAAGGAACCGGTATAAAGAAGCCTACCGTGAGATAAGGCAGGCACTTTCTTTTTCTGGAACGGATAAAAGGCAGCAGGCCACGACACGAAATGGGTTCGCTTCTATCGTTCCTAAAAAGAAACGCATTTCCCTTACGGAAGAGGAATGGGATTACCGGGACCAGGTATATAAGGAGATGCTCACTTTTCTTAAGCTTAAGGAAACACACCGGAGGAACCTCCTCCTGCGTGGGTTGACATTAAATGAGGTCAGACAGATGGAAGAACGAGGTTTTTTAAGTACGGATGATGAGAATTCCGTGACCATTGCCAGAAAGCTCTTAAAAAAGGGATTTCGCCTGGATGGGGTTCCTGGATTTTTCATCAACCGGGATGGTGACTGGGAAGCTGCTTTTTATAGGAAGAATAACGGGTATCTTTGCCCGGTCCGGGATGGGAAGGAACGGATCATAGGATTCCAGATCCGGCTGGATGTTCCTTTAAAAGAACGGAAGTACCTCTGGTTTACCAGCAGCGGCTTAGAAAAAGGCACATCAAGCGGCAGCCCGGCAGGAATGTTTGGGAAAATAAAGGATGGCACGGTTTACGTAACGGAAGGGATCTTAAAGGCAGAGATCGCATGGATGTGTACAGGAAATCCTTATATCGGAGTCCCTGGAGTTTCCAATCATAAAGGACTGGAAACTGTCTTGCGAAAACTGAAAGAGCAGGGGTTAAAAAGAGTTTACGAATGTTACGACATGGATAAAATGATGGAATTGTCCTGTAAGCACGATGAAAAAAGTGCGTGCCGGCAATGTGAACATGGAATCTATCTGTATCATGGAGAATGCCCCAAAAAGCGCAGAAAGCGGGACATGATCCGAAAAGGCTGTATAAAACTATATGAGATCTGTGAGGAACTGAACGTATCCTGCAAAAGAGTCACCTGGGATACCGATGCATCCGGTACCTGGATGGAACACTACAAAGGCGTGGATGACTGGATCCTTCAAAAAGAGGAAAAAGAATACAGGAAGACGGCATAATATGTTTGGTCAGATAAAAGGGAAACTGGAATTTTTTTCAGTTTCCTTTTTATCTGGCTGAAAAAGCCGGAAGAAAGGAGAAAGCGATGCAGATAAGAGACGGACCAAAAGAAAACTGCAGGGAAAAAAGCGATCATGAAAGGAGAACGTGCACTTGGAAAAAAACTGGAAGAAAAGATGGATGGCGGGTGCGATGGCTTTTGCTCTGTGCTGCACTACGCTCTTGCAGACGGGAGCTTCTGCAGTATCCGCCGCTGAGGTGGGAGGCGTTTCCGCACAGAGCGAGACGCAGATCGAGGTACAGACAGAAACACAGACGGAGAAAAGCGAGGAGGAACTGATCGAGGAAACCGTTGCTGATCTGGAACTTGCGCTTATGGTTACCGAAGGGGAGGCCTTTGATATCCAGAATGATTTTACAGGACTGAAACTCTCTGAAGGAGACCATGTGGAACTGAAAAAAGCAGCAATGGAAGACGGGACTGTATTTGATTATAACCATGCGGGAACCTATAAATGCGTATATCTTGTTACGCCCGCATCCGGGGAAGCCTATCTGGTTGCCAGAAACATTACTGTGACACCAAGGGAAGCAGAAACAGACGGATCCAATGGCGGTCAGGAACAGGAAAGCGGCGATGACGAACCGGAGGCAGCCCCCGTCCTCCCGACTATAAGCCCGGAAGATGCCCCGGAAACTCTGGAAGAGCCGGAAGAAACGGAGGAGCCAGAAGAAGAGGAAGCAGAAGAATTTTCCGATGAGGAACCAGAGGATGGAAGCCATCAGGTTGACATCGTACAGGGAAATGAATTCAATATTGAACTGGACCACGAGGACGGACGTTATCAGACGGGGGAGACGGTCAACTTTTCCGGTGATATCCCGCAGGGAAGTCTGATCGCAGTGGGAACAAGTCTTGTCGAAGCAAACCAGACAGAGAATACCGAAGATCTTCTGTATGCAGAAGTAAGCTACGATGAGGGAACAAATTCCTTCAGCTTTGAGATGCCGGAAGATGATGTTGCATTAAGTGTGCTATATGACCAGGCTGAGGGCGGTATTAGTACCGTGGCAGCTTCCGATGGAGACTTGTGGGATGATTCAACAGACATTGAAGCTAATACCTATTACTATTATTCAGATGGAAAACTGCATCCTTTTGATTCTGTTATGGGACAGGGCGGAAATGATTCCTATAAGTATATCCGTTACAAAGCAGGCGGAAAGACTTATACCGTCTATGCATACTGCATGCAGCACAGTAAACAGTCCCCGCCAAGTGGAACGACTTATAAAAATATGGTCGAACTGGATGAGGGCGGCGATGACCGTTATTTAAGGAAGGCCATGTTTTACGGATATGGCGGTCCCGGATGGGGCGGCACATTCAACGGCTATAATATCAAATCCATCATGGAAAAATACGGCTGTTCCTCCGAGACCCGTGCAATGCAGCATTATCTGGTCGATTATTTATATGACGGGGAATCCGGATTTGGAGGATCCCTTTCGACAACTGCCAAAAACATGTTAAAAGAGATCAAGGCAGCCCTTGCAAAGATGCCGGATCCAACGACCATGGAGCTGACACCTGGGCTCAGTGCTTCTGCAAATGGAAACCAGAGCCCGACCTTCACATGGAAGGCAAACGCAGCTTTTGTGATCACGATCCATCTGGAAAACGGGGTCTCCCTTGTAAATGAGACGACAGGAAAAACCGGGACCGGAAATGTGAGCGTAAAGGGCGGTGAAAAATTCCATCTGGAAGCAACCACCCAGAATATTGGAAGCCTGAAAGGAAAATATGCGATCACATCCAACTATCCGCTTAATTTCCATGCCATGCTCTTAAAGCTGGCGAACAGCCAGGATATCGGCTTTGGATATTATACCGATACACTGGAGCTGAACCTGGAGGTAGACTGGCCGGATGAAGCAACGGTCAAGATCATCAAAAAAGATAAGGGAAGCAACGCGCTCCTTGCAGGTGCCGTTTACGGCATCTATGCAGATGAAGCCTGCACGAAACTTATCAAAAAAATGCCGGCAACAAATGCAAAAGGGGAATCCGAAGTAAAGATCACCAAAACACAGGATACCGTTTACCTTCGTGAGATCTCAGGCCCGTCCGGATATGTGCTGGATACGAAAGCCTATGGGGTAAAACTGATCGTAGGGCAGACCGCTTCCAAGAACTTAACGGATAAAGAGCAAAAAGGTGCACTCACCATTTATAAAGAAGGAGAAGTGCTTACCGGAGCGACCGTCACGGAAGATGGTGTGACCTTTGCCTACGAAAAAAGGAAATTGAAAGGAGCCGTTTACAGTGTTTATGCAGGTGCAGATATCAAGGCGGCAGATGGCACCCTCATCTATAAAAAAGGTGCACTTGTCAAGGATAATCTGGTTACCGGAGATGACGGAAGCGTTACGTTAAAGGATCTCTATCTTGGCACCTACACAGTAACCGAGACGAAAGCTCCGGATAATTATGTATGCAAAGGAGAGTCCAAGAATGTTGAGCTTGTGTATGCAGGCCAGACCGTAGAAGTGCAGACTGGCAGTGCAACATTTTTAAATGAACGCCAGAAGGCAGCGGTCCGTGTGGAAAAACAGGACGAAGAGACAAAAAATCCGCTCTCCGGAGGTATCTACGGGCTGTATGCAGCAGAAGATATCAAAGTTGATGGTAAGACCGTTGTTCCCAAAGGAACACTGATTGAAAGAGCAACGACCGGAGCCGATGGAAAAGCTTCTTATAAAGCGGAACTTCCGATCAATTACAGCTACAGCATCCGGGAGATCCAGGCACCGGAACTTTACCTTAGAAACAGTGAGGATACTTACACCTTCAATTTTAAGTTTACCAATGATAAGGAAGAAAAGGTAAGCTTCAGCCATACCTTTACAAACAAGCGGGTAAATGCAACGATCGACCTGGTAAAAGAAGACAGCGAGACAGGAAACAGCGCACAGGGAGATGCCGTATTTGAAGGAGCCATTTACGGGCTCTATGCAAGGGAAGACATTAACCATCCGGATGGCAGGAGCGGAGTCCTTTATAAAAAGGACGAGCAGGTAGCTACCCTGACGACCGATAAAGAGGGAAAAGCAAGCGTAAGCAACCTGTATCTTGGAAAGTATTATTTGAAGGAGATCACGCCTCCAGTAGGTTATCTTCTGGACGAAGAGGAGCATGATGTAAACTGTAACTACGAAGGAGACCAGGTAGAGACGGTAAAACGAAATACCGTTTCCAAAGAAGACGTGATCAAACAGCCATTCCAGTTGATCAAAGCAGCGGATAATGATAAGACCGATGCGGATCTTTTAAAAGGTGCCGGATTCTCTGCTTATCTGATCAGCAGCCTGACTGTAAAGGACGATGGAAGCTATGACTTTACAAATGCGACCCCGATCGTTCTTACGGAAGACGGAAAAACAGAAATGTTTACCGATGAACGCGGCTATGCGTGCAGCATCCCGATTCCTTATGGACGCTACATTGTCCGTGAGACCACAACACCGCATAATTTCATGCCGGTAGATGATTTTATCGTAACCGTAACCGAGAACAGCAGCACACCGCAGGTATGGAGAGTCCTTTTGGACGATGAGTTCAAAGCAAAGCTTAAGATCGTGAAACAGGATGATGAGACCAAACAGCCGGTCCTCCTTGCCAATACAGAATTCAAAGTGTACGACCTGGATGCGAAAAAGTATGTGGAACAGGTAACGACCTATCCAAATACGGTTGTCCATAAATCCTATTTTACGGACGAAAATGGTTACCTGATTCTTCCGGAATCCTTAAAATGCGGAAATTACAGGATTGAGGAAGTGAGAGCGCCTGATGGCTACACCCAGAATACCCAGTATGTGGAGATCAAAGTTGATAAGAATACAGCTTATCAGATGGATTCCGTCAGCGGGGATGCCATCATTACCGTGACCTATGAAAACCATCCGGTCAAGGGCAAACTGGTGATCCATAAATCCGGTGAAACCTTAAAATCCTTTAAAAAGGATTTTGTATACGAAGAAGCTTCCCTGGAAGGGGCAGAATTTGAAATCTACGCAGCAGAAGATATTTTCACACCGGATCATCAGGTGGACGAGCAGGGAAACCGTCACGTGATCTATGCAAAGGATACCCTGGTAAAAACAGTGACCACTAATAAAAATGGGGAAGCTGTTATCAAAGATCTTCTGCTTGGAAAATACCGTGTGAAGGAAACAAAAGCACCGTCCGGATTTGCCTTAAATCCAGACAGTCAGGAAGTATCCTTTATAGATCGAAGAAAAACTGGAATTTTCCAATGAACGCCAGAAAGTAGAGCTGAGTGTGGAAAAACAGGATGCCGAGACCGGAAAGGCTTTAAAAGGTGCAACCTTTGGATTATACAATAAAGAAGCAATTTCTTCCGGCGACAAGGTGATTGTAAAAGCAGATACACTGCTTCAGGAAATCACAAGCAACGAAAAAGGTAAGGCAGCGTTTACGCTGGATCTTCCGCTTGGCAGATACTATGTGAAAGAACTGCAGGCGCCGGCGGGTTATGTATCTTCCGATGAGATCCTGGAATTTGATGCCACATACCAGGGCCAGGACGTAAAAACGATCAAATTAAAATCCGTGAAGAAAAACCAGCCGACAACGGTAGAAGTAACAAAAGCAGATATCACGACCGGAACAGAACTTGACGGGGCTTCCATGAGTGTACTGGATAAGAATGGCAATGTGATCGATTCCTGGACATCCGTAAAAGATTCCCCACATGTGATCAAGCGACTTCAGGTTGGAAAAACTTACATTCTGCGTGAAGCGCTTGCACCATATGGCTACTTACGTGCAACAGACGTAGAGTTTACGATCTCTGATACTGCAGAAGTACAGAAAGTCAAAATGGAAGATGAAGTCCCGCTAGCAAGACTTCTGGTAAACAAGAAAGGGGAATTCTTAGACAGCGTACCCCTTCTTGACAATGCAAAAGGCATGATCGAGCACCTGTTCAACTATGTGACTGGAAACCTGACTGATGTAACCTTCAATGTTTACGCGGCAGAAGCCATCCGTGCAGCAGACGGGGTAAGTGCAGATTATTATGCGGCAGATGAACTGGTCGGCTCCATTACAACAGATGGAAATGGCATCGCCCAGATGGATAACCTTCCGCTTGGACGTTATTACATCGTGGAAAAAGAGACCTCACATGGCTACGTTCTGGATAATGAACCAAGATATGTGGATCTTACATACCGTGACCAGGATACACCTCTGGTTACTTATAGTGCCGACTGGCAGAATGCGCGCCAGAGGGTACAGGTGGAAGTCCTGAAAAAAGAAAAGGACAGTGACAAAGTACTTTCCGGGGCAATCTTTGGCCTCTATGCAGCAGACGACATCGTATCTTCAAAAGGAAAAGTACTCCTTGCGAAAGACACCCTGATCGAACTGAAGACCACAGATGAGGATGGAAAGATCCAGTTTGTTGCAGATCTCCCGGTTGACAGCAGGTACTACATTAAGGAACTTGCCGCCCCGGATGGCTATGTGACAGACCAGGAACCGCAGGAATTCACTTTTGAGTACCAGGGCAGTGGAACCAGTGTTGCAGAGTATGCGTTCACCTTTGAAGATGAACAGACTACGGTAGAACTTTCCAAAGCAGACCTGACGGACAAAAAAGAACTTCCGGGAGCATCCTTAAAGGTAACAGATGAGGATGGAAATACGGTGGATGAATGGGTATCCAAAGAGGAAGCACATATCATCAAGGGCCTTATCGTAGGAAAGAAATACAAGATGACAGAAACAAAGCCGGCAGATGGTTATGTGACTGCGGAAAGTATTGAATTTACCGTCGAAAACACAAAAGAAGTACAGAAACACCAGATGCTTGATGATGTGACCAAAGTGGAAATCAGCAAGAAAGACATTACGGATTCCAGTGAGGTACCGGGAGCAAAACTGATCATCCTGGATAAAGATGGAAAGAAAGTTGAAAGCTGGACGTCCACGGATAAACCGCATATGGTCGAAAAACTTCCGGTAGGCGAATATACCCTTCGTGAAGAGCAGGCCCCGGATGGATACCTCATTGCGAAAGATGTGAAATTTACGGTAAAAGATACTGGAAAAGTCCAGAAAGTCAAAATGAAGGACGCACATCCGTATGGAAAACTGGTCATCAAAAAGACCGATTCCACCAGTAAGTCAGCCCTTTCAGGAGCAGAATTTGAACTGCGTGAAAAGGAAAGCGGAAAAGTCGTAGAAAAACTGGTAACGGATAAGACCGGAACAGCGAAAAGCGGCAAGATTCCGATTGCTACTTATAAAAATGGAAAAGTAGAGAAAACCGTGAAATATATCCTGGTAGAGACCAAAGCACCAAATGGTTATGAATTAAGCAGCAAAAAAGAAGAGATCCGCTTTGAATACAAAGACGGAAAAACCAAGGTGATCGAGATCGTAAAAGAGATCAAAAACACCAAATCCCCTTCCGGCAGCACACCGACAGGAAACAGCCCGAAAACAGGGGACAGCACCAACATCTGGCTTCCGATCCTTCTGGCAGTCCTTTCTGCCTGCGGCATTGGCAGCGTGATCTGGTATAAGAAGAAAAAAGGAAATTAAGGAATACGGTTCAGGGCTGCTCGATTTACCGGCAGCCCTTTTTCCAGGAAGAATAATCGGAGGTTTGTATGAGATACATAAAAGAAATCATGATCGTGGCAGTCTGCCTGATGGTACTCAGCTTTTGCGTATGTACCGGTTTTGGCATTTACTTTATGTACCGGGAAGGTGTGCAGGAATATGAAGACCTGCGTACATACGTCAAGGAAACAGATGAGGATGACCACACAGAAGGAACAGACGGAAGCGATGGGAAACAGACCGTGGTTGATTTTAAGGCATTAAAAAAGATCAATCCGGATATCGTTGCATGGATCCGGATCCCGGATACCAGCATTGATTACCCGGTAGTCCAGGGAAACGATGACTCCTATTACCTGACACATACTTTTAAGAAGACAGAACATGTGGCAGGGGCCATTTTCCTGGATTCCGATAACAATGCCGATTTTTCTGATGACAAGAACATCATTTATGGCCATAATATGAAAGATGGCAGCATGTTCCGCGGACTTCGAAATTTCCTTGACGATGAATTTTTAAAAGAACACCATATCCTTTATCTGTATCTTCCGGATGAAGGGGTATGGATCTTTGTGATCGTAAAATGCGAGTATACACCGGCAGATGGAGATGCTTTTTTACTTGGAACGCAGGAAGAAGTTCCGACGCTTCTGCTTTCTACCTGTGGAACAGATGCCTCCAAACGTCTGGTCGTATGGTGTGAAAGGCAGGAAGAGAAAGGTGGGCAGATAGAATATTCTGACGAGGAAGCAGAAGTACAGGAAGCTACGGATGATCTTGCTTTCTTAGATGGGGAGTTCGTGGAAAACGAAACCCATGATTTTATTTAAATGTTTGCAGGAATTTAATAGACAATTTCTACAAAATATAACATATTAATTCTCAGGTCTTTCTGGATGGACAGGAACAATCATGGTCTATCCGGAAAGGCCTTTTTTTATTGCAGGAATGGCGTTAAATGGCACTTTGATGGAAATATGATTGTAGAAAAAGGAAGAAAGAAAAACAATATTAGTTGCGACTACTTTTAAAATTGAGAAGAAAAATGTCGATTTTTCTCGAATTTTGTTTATAAAAACATATGACGTTTTCTGCTATTTCAAGACAAAATGATTGACAAAATATGGAAAAAAAGTTATTCTATAAGAAAGGTAATATTGTAGAGATTTTATATATGAGTGGTTCGTCAAAGACTCATGTATAGGAAGTTCGGTGAAAATCCGACACAGGAACGCTACTGTGATGAGCAAAAGCTACAAGTCAGGTCTATCCCTACGATATTGTGTATCAACCCTCGGTTTCAGGGCGGCACGGGTATTTTGTGACTGGGTCGTGCCATGCGTAGGGTGCGGCTTATTTTTTTACAAGGAAAACCGCACGTTACCATCACATCTCAGAACACCAGGATATTCCCAATACGGGAGAGGAGGAGAAAGGCAGGTCCAGACTCGTGATCTGTACAGGACAGAAACCGTTGTCCTAAGGAGGAACTACAAAAAATGAGCATCTTAAAAGAAAAGGAGAGAAAAAGGTATGAGCAAAAAATTCAAAAGATTATCAGCAGTCATTTTAGCAGTTGTTATGATGCTTGGTTCAACTGTAATGGCTTCCGCAGCAACAATGAACGTTTACATCAGAGAGTGGACACAGGGAAATAGCAGCAATACCTACTTAGGAACTCCAAATCCGAATCCGAATGGACTTAGCAGTCCGGCATTTACAGTAACAGGTGTTAATTCCGCTGGAACTTATAAGGATGCACTTGAACTGGCAGAAACACAGAAAAAAGTTAAACTTACTTGGGACAAATCTTATCCAGAATATTTAACTGGCCTTACAGTATTAGGTAATGGTTATTCCAAGACTAATGATGGTGACAACTATGATCCTATTTATGATGGTAACACAATGACAGGTGCTACTTGGATTGGTAGTTCATGGATGTGGTATCCAGGAAATAATCTGACATTAGAAGATACTTCTTCTTATCCACAGACAACATTAGGTGGAACAAAAGTACCGTCAGATGCTGAGTTTTCTCTTGTACTGAGCTATGATACTACTCATTTCAAATGGGGCACAGCTTTAGGGGGCAATAACTGATGAAAAGAAAAAAATATTTGGCTTGCTGTCTTGCAGCATCTATGATGCTGGGCGTAGCAAGCCCAGCAATGGTAGGTGCAACCGCGCCAGATGATTATTCTGCCAATGAAATCACCGATATAGAAAATGTAAGTGTATTTGATGAAGATATAGAGAATTCAGATGTACAGGATAATGAAGAAGTTTCTTCCTTAGAAGATGAGGATGCTATAGAAACATCGCATGCTGATATACAGGAAGATTATGAGAGGGAAGATTTATCTGAACAAAATATAAATGCAGATGCTGATTTATTTAGTTCAGGAGTTGATTTTACTTCAGATGCAGGCGATTCTGAGACTGGTGAAAGTTGGACACCACTTACAACACTGACAAATGAAAATCGTATTCTTTATAGGTATGACGAAAGTGAAAAAATCTTATATTTTAAATGCACGGAGCCAATAGCACTTCCTGATTACAATTATGGAAATCGGACAGATTGGTTTGTTGATTTAGGAAGTGAAAAAATTTCTCAAATTAAGAAAATTGTGATAGGCGATGGTATTACAGGAATTGGAAGTTTTTGCTTTCAGTCAAAATCAAAAAGAAATGCTTATACCAGTTTGGAAGAAGTTGAATTAGCCGATACAGTAACATCTATTGGGCGAGGTGCATTTGATGCGGATTCTTCTTTGAAAAAAATTAATTTAAATCGAGTTTCTTTTGTAGGAATGGCTGGTTTTGCTGATTGTGCACTTGAGCAGGTAACATTTGATGCGGATTCAGTTAATATTGATACAAATGCATTCAATGGGTGTTCATCTTTAACATCTGTAAAGTCTAAAGAAATTAGTAGTTTGGGTGAAAGTGCTTTTGAGGATTGTGCTGCATTAAATTCTTTTGAATATGAAGGTACAATTACGAATATTCCTAAGAGGGCATTTTCTAGTACAGGACTTACGAGCTTTAGATTTGGTAATGTTGAATCAATTGGAGCTATGGCATTTTGGGATTCTGCATTAAAATCTGGCTGCTATGAGGGAACGCGTGAAGGATGGTATAATCTTGTTGGTGACGATGAAGATTATGCGAACGTTTCGATTCATTGTAAGAGTGATGCTGTAGAAGCTAAAACGGCAACTTGTACAGAAGATGGCTGGCAAGAAGTAGGTGTCTGTGATGTATGTGGTGATCATTATTCTTATCCAACTGATGAAAATAAACTTCCTGCAACCGGACATACATGGTCAGAGGATTATGTGGTAGATAAGGAAGCTACCTGCACAGAAGCTGGTGAGAAGAGTAAACACTGTACAATCTGTGATGCAAAAGAAGATGTGCAGGAAATTCCAGCACTTGGACATGATTTCGTTTCCAAGGTAACAAAGAAAGCAACCTGTACAGTAGATGGTACGCTTACTTATACCTGCAGCAGATGCAACGAAACAAAGACCGAAACTATTAAAGCAACAGGACATAAGTGGAGCAACTGGAAAAGAACAACAGCAGCTACAGTATTTAAACCAGAAGTTCAGACCAGAAAATGCTCTGCATGCAATAAGAGTGAGAACAGAAATGTAGGCAAAAAGCTTGCACCGAAAGCAACTCTTAACGCCTCTACTGTAACCTTAAAAGTAAAACAGTCTACTTCCGGACTTAAAGTTACCGGACTTGCAAAAGGTGATTCTGTGAAATCCTGGAAATCTTCCAATAACAAGATCTTCACAGTAAGAGGCAAGTCTAACGGAACCTGCAAGATTACTGGCAAAAAGAGGGGAACTGCTAAACTGCAGATTACCCTTGCCAGTGGACTGAAGAAGACCGTTAAGGTAAGAGTTCAGACAGCAGCAGTAAAAACCTCAAAAATCACAGTATCCAAAAATGTAACTGTTCAGAAAGGAAAGAGAGTGACACTGAAGCCAGTCGTAACTCCATTCACATCCCGTCAGAAGGTTACTTATACAAGTTCCAACAAAAAGATTGCAACTGTTTCTTCCAAGGGCGTTGTAACCGGAAAGAAAAAAGGTACTGTAAAAATAACAGTAAAATCCGGATCTAAATCCGTTAAAGTAACTGTCAAGGTAAAATAATTAAAAGTTGAAAAGCTCTTCTTCCGTGAGGAAGAGGAGCTTTTTTTAAAAGGAATGACAAAATGAAAAAAACAAAGTTGTGGAAAAGGATAGCTGGATGGCTGCTTGTTTTTCTTCTTGTATTACAGCTCCCGGTAAATGCCTTTGCGGGAGAATGGGCAGATAACACATCGTATTCATCTGAAGAAAACTTTACAGATGAACAGATGGATTCTGAAGAAAACAGTTCAGCAGATCTTCAAACAGGTGTAGAAGAAGCGTCAGATTCAGAAGACCAAATTGATATCGAGGAAGAGATTCCGACGGAAGATTCGTTTGACGTAGGAGAGGAAACTGATACCAGTTCTGACCTTGATATGGAAGAATCTGGCGTAAGTGAATTTACAAGTGAAGATGAATTCACGGACGGAAGTATTGCTCTGTTCAGTGATGGAACAGACCAGTCTGAAGATAAAACAAACGAAGAAAAAGAAATACAGGTAACTGTCAGTATCAGTAAAGATGGAAAATTTCTCGATGATAAAGACGGAAATCCAATGGCAGGACGTACCGTGACCTTAACTGGTCAGTCTTCCTATACTATGGATGATGCCCTGAAACTAGCACATGATCTGTATTATCCGGGGGGTTCATCTGCAGGATACGATTATCATGCAGATGATTCAGGAATATTTGACGGCGTCATTTATCGTTTATGGGGATATAACAAAGACGATGTGCCTTATATCAAGTATGCATTGAATCACGATACCAGAAAATATGGTTCGGCACTCGGTCGCAATGTGCAGGATGGGGATGAACTGCACTTTTATATCCAGCAGACAAAAGGTACGGATCAGCTTGCATTTTTTACGGAAAATGAAATAACAGCTTCACAAGGTGAAGCTGTACAGCTTCAATTAAGGCAGAGCAGCAGTTCAGGCTCTAGCTTTAGCAACTGTGAAGGTGCATCCATTTATATTGATGGAGTAAAACAGGAAGACATTCTTACAGATGCTGATGGAAAAGTAACACTTCCGACTCTGGAAGCAAGAGAAACTCCTTATTTTATAACAGCGGAAAAACTGATCGATAACGATGGTGCAAAGGTCACAGCGATTTCAGCAGCCTATGCAAATGTAACAGTAGTTCCAGATGATGGAGATAGTGGAGATTATATCAACAGCGTAGCATTAGGCATTTATCAAAATGGAAGTGAGATCAATAAGGAAACAATCAATACTTTTGATGGAAGCCAGTTTTTTATATTTCCAAGTGGATCAAGCCATGGAGACTTTTATGCAAGTATAAAGGGTGCGGATAATCTTCCAGAGGATTGTTCTCTGTATGCAGTTTATAACAATCCATCCGATGGGACAGTAAAACGTGTAAAATTGTCACAGAATTCCCCTACGTTGCTAAAAAATACCAGTGTGGAATATTCCCCAAAGGCAATCCTTTCTATCAACTTTGAAGTCCGTAAAAATGGGAATGTTTTGCAGACTGTCAAAATTCCGATTCATTATAAGGCATGTTTAAGTTCTCTGACAATCAGTGATTCCTGGGGGCATGCGATTTCTACAGGTCTGGAAAATACCGCAGAAGATCAGAATCTTGAAGTAACAGTGCCGTTAAATACGGAATATATTGACATCAGCGGATCAGATAAGGATTGTTGGGGATCAATTGCAGAACATCCGGAATTGATTGCGTTAGATGGGGCAGAACTTACGCAAAAGCCACAAGGTGGAGCTTTACGTTTTGTACCGGATTGGAACAAATATTCGGAATATAAGGCTGTTATAACCCTGCCAAAAGATGAGTCAAAGTATACTTCAGAGGATACTGTTTATACGCTTACAATAAAACCAGGAGATACAGATTATACACCAGTACTTACAGATAATATTTCTACCGGTTCGTATGGCGGGATCATGCAGGGAGAGACAGCAGAACCATTTACAGTAAGTGCAACTGTATTACGTGAAAACGAAGGAATCCTTTCCTATCAGTGGTATGAATGCGATACCTCAGCTAATGCAAATTCGATTGAAAATTATACTTTAATTACAGGAGCAACAGCTTCATCTTATACGATTTCTACAGAGCAGGCACATGCAATAAGATATTATAAATGTGCTGTGACCTACACTATAGATGGAAAAACATATCATGCAGTCAGCAATACGTTCAGTGCAATCGTATATCCTCACAGTATCGATGCTCCGACAATTACGGAACAGCCACAGAATCTGCAATGTGTAAGAGGAACCAAAGCTTCAGATCTGACTGTGGCGGTACAAAATGACAGTGAATTTTATATAGAGACAGAATATCAGTGGTATCGAAATGCGGAAAATAGTATTGATGGTGGTCAAAAAATTTCAGGAGCAACAAAAAGCTCCTATACACCAGATATAAAAGAAAATGGAACAACGTATTATTTCTGTAAAATACGTGCTGTTTTAACTGGAAATGCAGGTGGAAAAGGGTTTGACATTTACAGTGATGAGATTACGACGGATGTTGTATCTGTAATCGTCACGGATGCACCGCTTCCATGGGAGGGAAAGGGAACAGAAGGTTCTCCGTATCTTATTAAAACAACTTCCGATATAGAAGATCTGCGTGACAAGGTAAACAAAGAAGGATTTTCTTTTGAAGATACCTATTTCCAGCTTGCAGAAGATATTACACTTCCAGATGGATGGAAACCTATCGGTGCGACCAAAAATGGCAGAGTAGACCTGCAGGGTGGCGAAAACCTGAATGCTTTTAGCGGGACTCTGGATGGAAATAACCATACGGTGACTATCCCGGAAGGTGGTCTTCCGCTGTTTGGATATGTGCGGAATACCAGGATCAGAAACCTGAACATCTATGGAACAAAGATTGCCGGATATGGTCTGATCAACAACTTTGAAGGTGTCGGGCTTTCCGGAATGGCTGTTGAAATTGATAATGTCACCTTGAAGAGTGGCTCCAGTACCTTAAAAGCAGGACTTCTGGGTGCGAATAAGACTATGAGTGCTTATGCTGGCTGTTCTTCTGCATTTGAGGCAACAGTCCGGAATTGTACCATTGAAAAGGACGTTGTCATTGGATATAGCAAAAAGGAAACGGAAATCGGAGCTATTGCCGGCCGTATGCAGGGTACCGTGGAAAACTGTGTAAGTTATGCGACTGTCTATGGAACCAGTTATGTAGGTGGAATCATCGGAACCCGTGATAATGCCATGGGAAACTGCTCCGTGATCGGCTGTAAGTTCTATGGCACAGTGGAAGCTTCCGGTGAACTGGCAGGCGGCATTGCAGGAGGCGGCTATGATGATTCTTCAGCTCCAAACGGCTGTAAGATTACCATCAACAGCTGTGTTTCAGAAGGAACCGTTACCGGCTCGGACAAAGTCGGAGGCATCCTGGGTGCAGACCTTTATGTGGCGCAGACCTGGGATAACTGTGTTTATACTTTCAAAAATAATTCCTTTACCGGAAAGGTGAAGGCAAGCAGTCAGAATCCTTCCTATGTTGGTGGCATCATTGGATTTTATGACAGTCTGAACCGGATCGATGCTATCACCAACAATTATTATGCGAAAGACTGCGGTGCAGACAAAGCAATCGGATTTGTGAGGTATATTGATACCAGCTGCACGACGCATGAAACTGCAAGTGGGGCAACGTATTTCAGCACGGAAAAAGAGACGACTGCCTGCCCGACAGTTGAAGGATGCGGATGGCAGAAAGGATACAACCGTACCGATGATCCTCTAGGGGCAGACATTGGAAAGCTGTTTTCAACAGAAGGCCTTCGTACTTACGTGGATTCCCTGGAACTCACTGGGGATTACCGCACTGAGTTTTACCTTGGGGAGGACCTGGATCTCAGTGGAATGAAAGTGGTTGCTGTGATCAGCGATGGAACCAGACAGGAGCTTTCGTGGACAGACCTTACCATTGAGGGATATAACAAGGATAAACGCGGGGAACAGAAACTGAAAATTTCCTATAAGGAAGCATTCGTGGAACTGACCGTTAAGGTATTGAAAAAAGATGCCGGTACGATCACGGTAAGCTTTATGCTTCTCGGAGACTCTGTTCATGGCAGTGCAAAGGAGGATCAGGAACACACCCTGCGAAAAGGAAATCTGGATACCTGGATCGCAGCAAAAGATTACACGATCGATGGAAATGCCAACGTCCTGGAACTCTTAAAAGAAGTGCTGTCCAAAAATGGAATGAGCTGTCGTACATTGAGGGATGAGACCTACATTGCCGGAATCACGAAGGATGGTCAGGAACTTGCAGAATTTTCCAATGGACAGAACTCCGGCTGGATGTATACCTTAAACGGAATCCATCCGGACCTTGGCGTGAAAGAGCAGTACCTGGAAGACGGGGATGAGATTATCTTCCATTATACGGATGATTATACCCTGGAGCATGACCATGTATGGGACAGCAAATGGACATCTGATAAGACCGCTCACTGGCATGAGTGTGTTGCCATGTACGGAAAATGTGACATCACGGATAATACGAAAAAGGGTGGCTACCAGAAACATTCCTATGGAAAAGGAAAGCAGATCAAGGCTGCTACTTATAAGACAACCGGACTGATGAGATATACCTGCCAGGTCTGCGGATACGAAAAGACGGAAACGATTCCTGTAATTGCACATACGCATAAATACACCTGGAAAACGTCGGCAAGAGCTACGGTATTCCGTCCGGCGAAGCAGGAAGGAACCTGTTCCCTCTGCGGTAAAAAACAGACACGGAATTATGGAAGCAAATTAAAGGCAACTATAAAACTGAACGTATCTTCCCTTACCCTGCGGCGGAAACAGGCCACCACAAAGGTGAAGGTTTCCATGGCATACGGAGATTCCATAAAATCCTGGGCTTCCAGCAACAAAAAGATCGTGACCGTTTATAAGAACGGAAAGATCAAAGCCGGAACCAAAACAGGAACGGCAAAGATCACCGTTACCTTAAAGAGTGGAAAGAAAGCGACTCTGAAAGTAAAAGTCCAGACTGCAAAGGTAAAGACTACGAAGATCAGCGGCCTCAAGAAAAAACTGACCATCAAGAAAGGAAAGAGTGTTACTTTAAAACCAGTGGTCAGCCCGATCACTTCCCAGGAGAAAGTGACCTACCGTTCTTCCAACAAGAAGATTGCAACAGTCAGCTCGAAGGGCGTGGTTAAAGGCCGGAGAAAAGGAACCGTTACCATCACAGTTAAATCTGGAAAGGTGACTAAAAAGATAAAAATTACAGTTAAGTAAACAGAGTAAGGGTGTAAAAGGTATCAAAAATCAAATAGTGTTTTTGGTACCTTTTCATCCGATAGAGGATAATTATGAAGCAACTGAAAAAAATATATTGGAAACGGATCGGGGTAATAGGAATCAGCTGTTTTATGCTTTTGTGGAGCTGTCTCCTTACGGGCTGTGGAATCGGAAAAGGGGATTCCGGAAAACCTGCTGCCTGTACCATTTCGATAGACTGCCAGACGATCCTTGACAATATCGGTGATCTAAAAGAAACCAAAAAAGAATTTGTCCCGGAAGACGGCTGGATACTTCCGGAAATGGAAGTTAAATTTACTACGGGCGATACCGTATTTGACATCTTAAAAAAGATCTGTGGGGAAAAGAACATCCAGCTTTCTTCCAAATATACCCCGTTATATAAAAGCTATTATGTGGAAGGCATCAATCAGCTTTATGAATTTGACTGCGGAAAAAATTCCGGCTGGATGTACAGTGTAAATGGAGAGTTCCCGAATTATGGGGCTTCCAGTTATAAGCCCAAAGATGGGGATAAGATTGAATGGAAGTATACCTGCAATCTTGGAAGTGATGTTGGAAACCCATACAAAGATAAGAAGTAATGAAATTGTGAAAAATAGTTAAACTGGTATGAGATAAAGACCAGAAACATTGGCGAACATTGACAGAAATAAGGCGTATCGTTATAATTAGAATAACAAAAAAATCGAGCGTGGTTCGGCTGATGGCAGCCGATTTAAGGAAATCCGGTGCGATTCCGGAGCTGCTTTTCCCTGTGTGAAATGTATCGAATGAAAAACGCCTTATGAAAACATTTTGAGCCAGTATATCCAACACGCCAGGCAAAGAATACAAACATGTAAAAGATATACAGTTTGTATGATCCGAACGTTGGAAAGGAGATCATATGCGCTCACAAAATGATAAAGCAACATGGAGTATACTGCGATTTGATCATCGTACATTTACGGCACAGCTTGCCAGTATGCAAAGAAACAAACAGGTAGCAGCAATTCCTGAAAAATATATTTATATTGATGATTGCTGTTATAAGGGCAACGGGAAAATAAAAGAGATAATCCTGCCATCCGGCTGCAGAATCATAGGAAAGGAAGCTTTTGCAAGCTGCCAGCTCCGTAAGCCCGTTGTATTCCCACAGACCGTTAAAGAAATCAAAGAGAGTGCTTTTTCGGAAAATCATTCTCTCAGAGAAGTAACATTTCCGGCATCCTTGGAAATTTTAGGAGATTATAGTTATAAAGGATGCACAGCCCTTAAAAAGGTAGCATTTGAAACCAGTTCAGAATGCCGCAGGATTCCGGAGTGCTGTTTCCATTCCTGCACGCAGTTAAGTAAAGTGGTATTCCCGGAGCATTTAAAGAGTATAGGAAGAAGAGCTTTTTACCGCTGTAAGGAATTAAAGGAGATCACGCTGCCGGATACACTGGAAGAAATTGGTCTGGAAGCCTTTTACTTCTGTGGCTTTGAAACCATAGTCTTACCAAAAGAAATTAAAAAATTAGATCAGAGGGCCTTTTTCGGATGTAAGAAATTGAAAGAGGTATATATTCCAGAAAATATCATGTATCTTGGAGAGGAAGTCTTTCATGGATGCAACCGGCTGGAATATCTGGAGATACATCATGATCCTGAGCATATTGGCTCAAAGATCGTGAACAAAAACTGCACGATACGTTGCAAAAAGGGAAGCAAAGTGGATTTGTACTGTGAAGAGCAGGGATTAAAGAGGGAGTACATTTAAACGTGTTATCAACAAATAAGACCGAGAAAAGAAACAGACAGCCTGCGGATCAATCCATCATTGATGCTTTTTCCACATGCCATCCATTTTTGAATTTTTTTTATTTTGCTGTAGTACTGTTATTTACTATGTTTAATCAGCATCCCGTCTTTATCTGCATTTCTTATGCGGGTGCTTTGTCTTATTCCGTCTTTCTGCTTGGAGGAAAAAGGACACTTAGGCAAAGCTTTCTCTTTACCCTTCCCAGTCTTTTGATCGTGGCTCTTCTGAATCCACTTTTCAATCATTATGGGGTCACGATGCTATATTATGTAGAAAGCAGTGGAAACTGGATCACTTTGGAGGCCTTAGTCTATGGAGTAGTCCTTGGAGCGGTCATGTTCGTAGTGATCCAGTGGTTTTCCTGTTATAATAAAGTTATGACAAGTGATAAATTTATTTACCTGTTTGGAAGGCTGATACCGGCCCTTTCTCTGATCCTTTCCATGGCACTTCGCTTTGTCCCCAGATTTACGGGGCAGCTTAAAGTGATCCGGAACGGTCAGAAATCTATGGGAAGGGATGTTTCAGAGGGCAGTCTTTTTAACCGTATCCGTGCGGGCTTTAACATGCTGTCGATACTGGTCACATGGGCTTTGGAAAATGCCATAGAGACTTCGGATTCCATGCGGAGCAGGGGATATGGATTAAAAGGCAGGACTGCTTTTTCCATTTACAAATTTACGAAGAAGGATAAAAGCCTTCTGGCAGTGATGGCAGCTTTATTCCTTGTATTTGCCACTGGCTGTATGAATGGGGCTTCTTATGCAAGTTATGATCCCCGTATTTTACTTGCTGGTTTTACCATTCAGGGGCATCAGGCTCCGGTATCTGTTCCAGTAGTTGAAGCAATGCTTACATACATCTGTTTCGCATGTTTTTGTTTCCTTCCGGTGATCCTGGATGTGACGGAGACTATCCGTTTTGCCAGAAGCCGGAAGCATTGTGAAACAGATCTGGATATGACTTACAAAAAAATCTACGAAACTCTGGAACAGGAAGGATAATGATTATGAATCTTGTAGAAGTAAAGGAGTTTAGCTTCGCATACCCGGAATGTTCCAGAAAGGTTCTGGACCATGCGAATCTGAAAATAGAAGAAGGAACGTTAAATGTGATCTGCGGACGGAGCGGATGCGGCAAAAGCACGCTGTTGCGCCAGTTAAAAACCGTGCTGGCCCCGGTTGGAAAGTCAGAGGGAGAAATCTTTTACCGGGGGATGCCGCTTTCGGGGATTGACCACCGGACACAGAGCCAGGAGATCGGTTTTGTCATGCAGAACCCGGATAATCAGATCGTAACGGATAAAGTCTGGCATGAGCTTTCCTTTGGACTGGAAAGCCTGGGATATGACAATGCGACTATCCGGCTGCGGGTTGCGGAGATGGCCAGCTATTTTGGTATCCATCAGTGGTTTTATAAAAATGTCTCAGAGCTGTCAGGAGGGCAGAAGCAGATCTTAAACCTGGCTGCGATCATGGCAATGCATCCATCCCTTTTAATACTGGATGAGCCTACGTCTCAGCTGGACCCCATCGCTGCTTCTGATTTTCTGGAAACCGTAAAAAGGATTAATCGTGATATTGGAACAACGGTGCTCCTTACGGAACACCGGCTTCAGGATATCATCCCTTATGCGGATAGGGTATTTGTCATGGATAAGGGGAATGTTTATCTGGAAGGAACTCCCAGGGAAATCGGGGTAAAATTAAAGGAACAAAAACATGGCATGTTTCTTTCCATGCCGATTCCTATGCAGATCTATGGTGAGACAGACAGTCAGGCAACCTGTCCGCTGACAGTCAGTGAGGGAAGACAGTGGCTCTCCCGTTACTGTAACGAAAAAGGAATTGCTTCGGATAGTCAGCGAAAGAGCGAAAGCACTGAAAAAGTCAGATACACAAAAACAGATAGTTCGAAGAAAGAATTGTCCATTCAGGCGAAAGATGTCTGGTTCCGGTATGAAAAGGACAGTCCGGATGTTGTCCGGGATCTTTCTCTGGAGGTAAAAAAAGGAGAGTTCTATGCACTGGTAGGTGGAAACGGTACGGGAAAGAGCACTACGCTGTCTCTTTTAAGCCGGGTGCGATGTCCATACCGTGGGAAGATCCTTCTGGAAGGGCGGGATATCCGTTCGTATAAAGACCGGGATCTGTATTGTGGGCTTTTGGGAGTCATGCCGCAGAACCCACAGAGCATTTTCTTAAAGAAAACAGTCCTGGAAGATCTGTATTCTGTGATTGGGGGCAGGAGAGAAAAAATGTCTTCGGAATATCAGATTCATATGAAAAAAGAAAAGGCTATAGAAGGGATCGTAAGCCTTACCAGGCTGGAAGGGCTTCTGGAAAGACATCCTTATGATCTGAGTGGCGGGGAACAGCAGAGGCTGGCACTTGCCAAAGTCCTTTTGCTTCGACCGCGGATTCTCCTGATGGATGAACCTACGAAGGGAATGGATGCAGAATATAAAGAAGAGATCGGAAAGATCTTAACCCGGCTGAAACAGCATGGCCTGACGATCTTTATGATCTCCCATGACGTGGAATTTGTTGCAGAGTATGCGGACAGGGTAGGCCTGTTTTTTGAGGGAAACATCGTTACCAGCCAGAATACCCGGGAGTTTTTTGCCGGAAATAATTTCTACACAACTGCAGCAAACCGGATGGCAAGGCATTTGTTTCCGGAAGCTGTGACCGGAAAGGATGTGGTTACGTGCTTACAGAGCAGCAACTGGACCAGTTTATAGATGAATTCTGGGAAGACACCCCAAATGAAGCACAAGAAGAGGAAACGGCAGAAGATCTGGAAGAATATACCCTTCCCTCCGATGGGATGATCATCCGGCAGATGGAAAAGAAGGGGAAAGTGAACCGGAGGACCTGGTTTGCCCTTGCTCTGATGCTTTTGGTCGTACCACTGCTTTTGTATCTGTCAGTCCGGTTTTTCCATGGAAGGAAATATCTGATATGCAGCCTGATCGTGATCGTGGCTGCAATGCTCCCGTTTTTTATGATGTTTGAAGGACGCAAACCAAAAGCACGGGAGATCATGGTGATCTCTGTCCTTGCAGCGATCGGTGTCGCAGGGAGGGCCGCCTTCTTTATGGTACCCAGTTTCAAACCGGTGGCTGCTATTGTGATCCTTACCGGTGTCTCTTTCGGAGGCGAAGCAGGTTTTCTTGTTGGCTGTCTAATCATGATGTTATCCAACATGTTTATGGGACAGGGCCCCTGGACACCATGGCAGATGTTCTCTTTTGGCATCATCGGGTTCCTGGCAGGAATTCTTTACCAGAAAGGAATCTTAAAAGCAAGGAAGCGGGATCTTTGTATCTATGGATTTTTAAGTGTGGTGCTCATCTATGGCGGGATCATGAACCCGGCAAGCATCCTGATGTCTTATGGGTATATCACACCGGCCAGCCTGGTTGCTTTCTATATTTCAGGGATCCCGGTGGATTTGGTGCATGCACTGTCAACCGTGATCTTTTTATGGTTTTTGAGCAGGCCGCTTCTTGAAAAACTGGAACGCATTAAGAAAAAATACGGGCTGATTGAGTCCGGGAAAGAGGAAATGCTTTGATCTATGTCAGCCATTTGCTTTGCGATGAAGATATGAAAGAAATCTGCGGTCAGTATGGAGCCGGTGTGGAAAGTATCGAGTTTTCCATATCTGACAATCTGGACCAGCTGGAAAGAAAAATGGAACAGTATCAAAAAAGACTGGAGCAGATGGGAAATCCACCGCTTACCCTGCATGGGCCATTTCTGGACTTAAACCCGGCATCTTTTGACAGTCGGATAAGGAAAGTGACGATGGAACGGTTTGACCAGTGTTACCAGGCAGGAATTCGCCTTGGAGCAAAAAAGATCGTATATCATTCAGGGATGATCCCTACGGTATATTTCCGGGAAGGATGGGCGGAACAGACAGGCCGGTTTTTCCAGGAGTTTTTGAAAGACAGGGAAGGCCCTGAGATCGTCATGGAAAATGTCCTGGATGAAGACTGGCGGCTTCTTTTAGATGTATACAACTTCGTGGATCATCCAAACTTTAAGCTGTGTCTGGATATGGGGCACGCACACTGCTATTCGGAAATTTCTGTCCTCGAATGGGCGAAGGAACTTGCTCCATATGTCGGACATGTCCATATCCATGACAATGCAGGGGACAGGGATTCCCATTTGGGCTTAGGAAAGGGCACAATTCCATGGGAAAAGGTTTTAAAACTTCTTCCCTGCACAAAGGAACGGACCTGGACGATAGAATGTTCCAATAAAGAAGATGTGATTCTTTGCATAAAACAGATAAACGAAAAAATGAGGGGGAAATTATGAACAGACTAAAAAAAAGGACATGCCAGTTTCTGGTGTTAGTTACCACAGTAGGGTTTTTGACAGGCTGTGGGGGCGGGACTCCAAAACTGGAAGATGCACTGAAAAAAACAGCTGCTTATGAACAGAAAACCGTAACATCACCGGCATCGGATACCCTGGGTGGGGAATGGACGGTGATCGCACTTGCCCGTTCGGGAGAAACGGTGGATGAGAACTATTTCGAAAAATATCGTGCCAATCTTGAAAAACGGGTCAAAGACCAGGAAGGCGTGCTCAGTGATAACCGTTATACGGAGTATTCCAGGGCAGTCATGGCATTGAAATCCATAGGAAAGGATCCAACGGATATTGGCGGTTACGATATTGAAAAGCCGCTGGAAGATTTTGATGCAGTGGTCTCCCAGGGATTAAACGGTGCCATTTATGCACTGATCGCCTTAAATGCCGATGACCCGGATTCCAATAAAGACGGGGAGCTGGAACAGAAATACCTGGATTACATACTGGAGAGGGAAAAAGCAGATGGCGGATTTTCCCTGGATGATAACGCCAAAGACGGGGATGTGGATCTGACCGCCATGACACTGCAGAGCCTGGAACCGTACCAGGATGAAGAAGATGTAAAGGAAGTCATTGACAAGGGTGTGGAATTTCTGGCAGATATACAGGACGATGATGGCGGTTATACCGCATTTGGTGCAAAGAGCTCAGAATCTATTTCCCAGACCGTGATCGCCCTCAGTGCGGTAGGCGTAGACTGCAATGAGGATGAACGTTTCCAGAAAGATGGAAAAGGCCTGTATGATACCCTGATGACTTTTTATCAGAAGGATGGAAGTTTTAAACATACCCTGGACGGGGAAAGCAACCCCATGGCAACAGACCAGGGATTCTGTGCACTGGTGGCTTACCAGCGCTACCAGGATAAGGAAAACAGCTTTTTTGATATGACAGACCACAGATAAGGATGGAGGAAAGAAAATGCCGCAGAAGATAAAAGAACTCCAGAATCAGCTGGAGCGGATCATTAAAGGAAAAAAAGATATCACAGATAAGATCCTCATGGCAGTGCTTGCAAAGGGGCATGTACTTCTGGAAGATGTGCCTGGTGTTGGTAAGACCACAACCGCACTGGCACTGAGCCGTCTTATGGGAATGGAATTTAACCGTATCCAGTTCACCCCGGATGTTGTCCCTTCCGATGTGACCGGATTTACCATGTATGACAAACAGAGCGGACAGTTCTCATATCATGAGGGAGCGGTCATGTGCAACCTTTTACTGGCAGATGAGATCAACCGTACTTCCAGTAAGACCCAGTCTGCCCTTCTGGAAGTAATGGAAGAAGGAAAGGTGACGGTAGACGGGGAAACCCATTGTGTGCCATCCCCGTTTGTAGTCATTGCCACAGAAAACCCGGTGGGCTCTTCCGGTACACAGCTCCTTCCGGAATCACAGCTTGACCGTTTTATGATCAGTGTCAGCATGGGATATCCGGATCACCAGAGCCTGGTCGAACTGTTACGGGACAGACAGAGGGAAAATCCCCTGGAAAATGCAAAGACCGTAGTCACCCGGGAGGAGGTGCTGGAACTCCAGAAACAGGTACAGGAGATCTATGTGGCAGACCAGGTGCTTGATTATGTGGCAGACCTTGCAGAAGCTACAAGGAAACATGTGCTGATCACGCTGGGATTAAGCCCGCGTGGAACCCTGGCACTGGTAAGGATGGCAAAAGCAGCTGCCTACATGAAAGAAAGGGATTATGTCATTCCAAAGGATGTGCAGGAGGTATTCAAGGACGTTGCGGCACACAGGATGATCCTGGATTCCAAGGCAAGGTATCAGGAAAAAACTGCCCGTGAGATCCTCTCGGAGATCCTGTCAGAAGTGCCGGAACCGAAGGTGGAAGGATGATAAAGAACAGGATCCTGTGGCTTTTGTGGCTGGTCTGCATGGCAGGAGCAGCAGTAATTACAGGCACATGGCTCTTTGCAGCGGTTCTCTTACTCTCCGCCCTTCTTCTGATCTTTTCCGCAGGGAGTGTGGCCTTATCCGGAAAAAAGGCCGTTATAAAACTGCATCTTCCAAAGGCGGCAGAGAGAATGGGGCGTTTTGACGGGGAAATACGGATGGAAAACCAGTCTGCATGGCCGGTATTTGGCGGGGCAGGAGTGCTCCGGTGGGAAAATCTTTTTACCGGTGAAAAAGGAGAGATCCCTCTTTCCTTTTCCCTGGGAGGAAAGGAAAAACAGGTCATCGGGTTTGAGACCGGAAGCAGCTGGTGCGGCTGTATCAGATTTTGTTTTTCTGACTGGAAATGCCAGGATTTTTTTCGTGTCTTTTCTTTAAAAAGGAAGGCTGATACATGCGCTTATACCGTTGTAATGCCGGAAAGACAAAAAGGTGAGCTTTCCCTTTTTACAAGGGAAGGATTCGACATGGAAAGTTTCCGCTATTCCGGAAGCCGCCCGGGGGATGATCCGGGAGAAACTTATGACATCCGGGAATATCGTTCCGGTGACAGTATCCGGCAGATCCACTGGAAGTTGTCCGGAAAGCTGGATGACATTATGATCCGGGAAAAAAGCTTCCCGGTGGATGATACGGTACTGATCCTGGCAGAAGCATTTCAGGCAGACCGGGATCCGCAGCGTGCGGAAACGGTGGCAGAAGTCTTTTCAGCAGTCCTTCAGAGCTTTATGGAAAAGAAAATCTCCTGCCAGGCCGGAGTCTATGACCACAGCACTGGGAAGTTCCGGCTGGAGAAGATCCGTACAGAAGAGGACCGCGAAAACATCCTGTACCGCTTCCTGCGTTATGGAAGTGATGTAAAGACCCCGGTCACGGTACGGGAATATCTGAAAGATCCGGGGACACAGAATTTTGCAAACTATGTATATATAACTGGCGACCCGCAGGACAAAGAAGCAGAACTCCTGGCAGCAAAAGGAGAAGTGACGATCGTAGGATGCGGCACAGACGGCAGAGACAGTGGAGGAGAACAGGTATTATGGAAATACGGATCACAGAATCCAAAAGACAGTCAAAAACAGCATATGGAAAACAACTGTCCGGTATCCTGCTGGAAACTGCACTGATCTGGCTTAGTGCAGGCGGAGGGCTCCTGCTTTTTATGAGTGTCCTTACTGAGCAGGAACGCATGGCACCGATTTTGGGAAGCGTGCTTCTTATGGCAGTGTTCTGTACTGCAACAGAAAGAATGGGAAAATATGGGCTTTATGGACGGCTGGGACTGGGAATGGTTTCCATCGCAGGGATCTTCCTGTTCCATGGACAGCTCTTAGATGGCATGGCATTATACTGGAATGATATGGCAGACATCCTGGGAAGCCGGGCAGGAATTTACCTCAAAAGGTTTGAGACTGCCGGGATACAGGAAGGGGATGCCGCCCGCATGGTATTCCTTATTTATCTTGGAATGGCAGCGGCAGTCTGCGGATTCCTTATCCTGAAATTGAAGTTTTATCTACTGGTGCTTGCCTGGGCTCTGGTACTTCCTGTCCTTTCGGGAATCCTTGGTATGGAACCGGATGCAGGCACAGGAGTTATTTTTTACATGGGGATCCTTTTGGAACTGAATCTTATCCTTTCCCGTTCTGGAAGGAAACGCCACCGGGCAGAGAGCAGCCGGGCATTTTTGACAGGAAGCATCCTGGCATGTGCGGTAATGCTGGCAGCCGGGATCCTTCTGGAACAGTTTATGCCGTCCGAAGACTATGGTTCCTCGACACTTGTCACAGAAGCTAAAAAAGAGGCCCTGGACGGGATCAGCAGCCTGCGGTACAAAAAAGGAAAGATCAATACCCTTCCGGATGGAAAGCTGAAAGAATGCGGTGCCTGGAGTGCCTCAGACGATACGGCACTTTCCGTTACCATGGAAAATCCGGATTCTCTCTACCTGAGAGGATTTGTGGGAAGCGTGTATGACGGTTCTTCCTGGGAAAGCCTGGATACGGAGGATGCCTATAAACAGAGGACGCTCTTTTACTGGCTCCATCAGGATGGATTTTATGGGGAGACCCAGCTAAGCCGTGCAAGGGCACTTGCAGATGATGATGCCCTTTCTGACAAAGTATCCGAAGTGGACATAAAAAATGAAAAGGCAGACAGCCGTTATCTCTATACCCCTTATGAGATTACAGAACTGCCTGTCGGATACAGGAAAGAGACACCGTTTGCTGACAGTATGTTAAAAGCAAAAGGACTCTTTGGAGCAAGAAACTATCACTATCAGGCAAATGGAAACCTGGTAAAAGATTTTACGGTGCTGGGGGCAAGGGTCTATCAGGCACTTGCCAGGGATGAAGGGGATTCCTACCGTGATGATGAGAGTTATTACAACGCATTTGTGTACAGCCAGGATACGAAGCTGTCCGGTGCACTGGAAACCCTGTTCCGCAAAGAACTGGGGGACGGTGGAAACCGGGAACAGGGGCATACCGATTACTATACAGCGATCAGCAGGATCCGTTCCTATCTGGAAAAGAACCTGACTTACAGCACGGCAGCCGATCCGTATACCGGACAGGGGGATTTTGCAGAGGACTTCCTGACAAACACCAGGATCGGCCACAGTGTCCATTATGCCACGGCAGCGGCACTGATGTTCCGTTATTACGGGATCCCGTCCCGTTATGTGGAAGGCTATCTGATCACACCGGAAGATATCAAAGATAAAAACCCGGGGGATACGATAGAAATCCCGGGAAAGAATGGACATGCCTGGACCGAGATCTATATGGACGGCCTTGGATGGGTACCGGTAGAAATGACACCGGAATACTATAATGTCATGGAGGAAGCAGACCTCACGGCAGGCCTGGAGGCAAAAGGAGCCAAAGCAGCCGCCATCCCGGAAGCACAGGACGAACCGCCTGCACAGGAGAACATCCAGACACACTGGAGCTTAAAACTGGCACTGTTCGGAATCGAAAAGCTTCTGATCCTCCTGCTTGCGGTATTTGACCTCTTCTGCCTGATATTTATCTTTACGGTCTGTGTGCTCCGCATCCACGCAAACAGAAGACGGAGAAAACTGTTTGAAAGTGAAGATGACCGCCAGGCGGTTCGCGCCATGGCCGGATATGCGCGGCTTCTTTATTATCATGGCCCTGAGCTTTATTCGGAAGATGCCATGAAGTGTTACCGAAAAACAAGCGTTATCGGGGAAAAGGCTGCGTTCAGTCTCCATGCTGTATCAAAAGAAGAACGAAAGGATACCGCTCTGTGCGTGCAGAAGATGAAAAAAGAACTGAAAAAAGCCAGAAGCTGGTATGGAAACTGGATCATGAAATATATAGAAAGGCTGTATTAAGGAGGAAATGACCATGAAAAAGAGAAAAAAGAATAACCGGCTTTCCTTTCTGACAGCTATTGTCTGTCTCCTGCTTTTTGCTGGAGTATTATTTCTGGGAATGAAAAACTATGAACCGGAGAAAAGTGAAAATCCGGTACAGGGGGTGAACAGTGAAAGCTCCTTAAAGGGCTATCTTGGAAAGGGATATGCTTATGCCGGAAGCCAGGAAGATGCTTCCACGGGTGAAGAATCTTCCTTTGAAGAACAGGCACAGATCCTGGAAGATGAACCGGAGGAAGAACCGGAAAAGAAAAAGGAAGAGGCACAGGCGACTGTCACCCCGGAGCCGACATCAGAGCCGGAAGCTTCCCAGACACCGGAACCGGACAGCCAGAAGGAAGATACCCAAAAAGGGGATACCGATCCGGAAGACGGCTCCACAGGAGAGGATAATGACAGCTCCAAAGACAATACCATCCATTATGACAAAAATGGTGACCAGGATGATGACAGCCGGAAAGAAACACCGGACCAGGACGATGACCGGAACCAGGATGGGGCGCAGGTACCGCTCAGTGCAACGCCGACGCCATCTCCGGAGCCGGAACCGACACAGGAACCGGAGGAAGACCATTATCCAACGATCGCCACAGACCTGACTGACGGGGAAACGGTAAATGCCGCGTACCGTACATTTTATGTACAGGCGGTAGACTGGTACGGGAACAGCTTATCCTCTACGGCACTGGAAGTATATGGAAACGGTGAAAGACTTTCTTCAAAAGGGGAGCCTTCGCCGGGAATCCTGGCTTACCGTCTGGATCTGAATGAGGGCAGCAACACTGTGGATATCAAGGCAACGGATGATGAGGGATGGAGTACCACGCTTCCAACGTTTACCATCTATAAAGGGGATGAGAGCCAGGAAGAACCTGCCGGCTCCATCACGGTCAGCATTGAGGCGGGGACTGTCGGACTTGGGACAATCCTGCCGGCGACATCCATCGACTTTTATCAGGGCGAACAGCTTTCCTCCGTGGTCTTAAGGCTTCTGCAGAACAGCGGGTTTGACTGGAGGAATGATGGAAGTGCAACAGGAGGTTTTTACCTGAAAGCTATCGGACGCGGCGGCATCACTTCCGGAGCTTCGATCCCGGATGACCTGATGGCGCATCTGACAGAAGTAAACTGCCAGCTGTCCGGGCATGATGCCAACTGGCTGGGAGAATTTGATTTTACCATGAATTCCGGCTGGATGTATTTTGTAAACGGTGAATATATGAACATTGGAATGTCGGGCTATTTCCCGGCAGACGGTGACGAAGTAAGGCTTCGCTTTACCCTGTATTCCGGAGCAGATCTGGGTGTCGGGGATAACGGCGAAGTATGGGGGGACTGGTAATGAAAAAAAACAATTTAAAGAGACCGATCATTAACAAATTTATTATCGGGACCCTTTCTGCAGGACTTCTGGCAGGAGGGGCTGCACCAGAAACAGATGCGATCTTTGTCAGGGAAGTTTATGCAGCAGACAGCACAGAGAGTTCGGAAGGGGAAACGCTGGCAGAACCATCGGTACCCGCAGAACCTACCGCCGTTCCGGAGCCGACTGCAGAATCGGAGCCAACTGCCACTCCGGAACCAACCGCTGCACCGGAACCAACCGCAGCTCCAGAGCCATCCGTTACACCGGAGCCTTCTGTTACACCGGAACCGACCGTCACTCCGGAAGTTAAAAGCAGCAATGCGGATCTGAAAGAATTATATATATCCAGCTCCGATACCTGGGGAAAAGGGATCTTAAAACTAGATCCCGCATTAAACAAGGACCGTGACAGATACAAGGCGGTTTATGACGGGGAACGCCAGAGTCTGAACATCTGGCTGACAGCGGAAGAAGAACATGCCACGGTCAAGATCTATGCGCTGAGCGGAGTGAAGCATTCTACCGTGGAAAAAGATGAGACCATCAAAGAAAGCAACGATGGAAAGGGGCATGTTTACTGGAAAATCCATTTCGGAGACCAGGAAAAGGAAGCTATGGTCCGGGTGCAGGTAACCGCACAGGACGGCACCCGGAGGGATTATTACCTGACACTTGGGATTACGGACCAGACCCCGCCGGAACTGAAAAAGATCAGTGCGAGCAGGATATCCGTGGACCAGGCCTCAGTAGTATATAAGACCAGTGAAAGGGGACAATGCTATTACCGTGTTATAGAGGCCGGTGCGAAAGTACAGACCCCGGATACCTCAAAAGAGGGAAGAGAAGTACTGAAAGGAAGCGATACCCTGACCATTACAGGCCTGTCAGAAGGTGAAAAAGATGTGGTGATCGTGGTAAAAGACCTTGCAGGCAATGTAAGCAGTCCGATGGTGATCCGGATCCCTGATGTCAGAAAGAAGAATAACGGGACAACGGGAAATGGGGGCAATGGAAATTCCGGTTCGATCGCCCATAGACCCGGATATGGTGGAAATAAAAGTGAAGCCGGAGTCCCGGGTAAAGGCAATAATGGGGAAGGATCCCTTACAAATCTGAAAACGGTTGGCGGAAAAGGTACGGCATCCGGAAAGAACGGATTGGATAGCACAGACGAAAACAAGGAAAAGAAACTGACGGCTTATGCAGGTACGAAGAAAAAAGGCTCCGGTTCCGGTACATCAGGTGAAAAGAAAAGCAGCAAAAAAGCGGATGCCGTAAAAGACAAAACAAAAGAGAAAACAGAAGAGTCATCCACAGAAGAACTGACTGAAAGCAAAGAAAAAGAGACTACATCCGGGACAGCATCCGCTTCCTCCAAAAACGAAGGAAAAAGTATCCCGGAACTGGTAGGAAGTAAAGTAACAGACACCTGGACGCATATGAAACTCTTTACAAAGGTCTTATCCTTATTTGCACTGGCAGGAGTTTTGTACCTGCTCTTATGGACAGGAGCGAGACGCAGTTTCAGAAAAATAAAAAGCAGGAATCCACTGCTTCAGCAGTAAAAAATCCAAAAGGGAGGTAAACATCAGATGAAAGGAAGACTAGGAAAATGGCTGGCAGTCCTTCTGTCGGTGAGCATGCTGGCAGGGACAGCTCCGGTCTATGGAGCCGACATATCCATGGAAAGTGATTTTTCTTCCGGGGCAGCAGAGACGGAAGCACAGCCGGATGTCCAGGAAGGGACCGAGATCACAGAAGAGCCGGGAGACAGTGACGTGGAGATCACAGAAGAACCGGAAACAGAGCAACCAGAAGATGCGGAATTCTCAGAGGGGGAATTTAACGGCGAGGATCAGGAGGAACTGGTCATGGACGGCTCTGACGATGAAGATTCTGCAGAACTTACCTTTGAGGATGCTCCATCTGCCGGGGAGAACAGTACGAAAGAATATCTCAAGGATCTCAGTGTGTATTCCGGCTATGGCGTTAAGGATCCTCTGGAGATCAGCCGCAGGGAAGATTTGGATGAAACTTATGGCGGGAAAACCTATACCGTTGAGATCGGATCCAGTTATAATTCTACCGGATTTTATGTAACGGCAGATCTGGGGGCCGATGCGCCGGAGGGATCAACGATCCGGTTATCTGCCTGCGATCTTGATGGAAAGACGGTTGAGAGTGAGATCATTGCAACCGGATATACCGATGGAAAACGTTATAATTTTTCAAATGTTTTTACAAAGGATAATGGAAAAAGGGCTGTTTACACAGTAACAGCCGGTACAGCCACAGACAGCCAGACTTACAAGATCGTAGTGCTCCGGAGGCTGGATCTTTCCATGATCGGCTGTTACCTTCCCTCGGACACGGACATGGCCAAAAACCTGATCTCAGAATTTGACAGTGCCGGTATCACCAGGGATTATGATGTGACAGTGGGTGAGAATACAGAATCTGTAAAAGTTTCTGCAAAAGCCTTTAATGACAAGTGGTATGGCCTTACCGTAAACGGACAGGCAGTATCCGGCAGCAATGCCATTGAGATTCCTCTTGACGGTTCTGAGACCAGGATCACTTTCCAGATGAAAGAAGACGGGACTTATCAGGATCCGGCTTATCAGGATATCACTTATACTTCCACAGGAACCTATACGATCACCGTACATAAAAAAGCAAAGTCCTCGATCACTTTTGTAACAGATCCATCGGATGCAGTGGTCAGTGTATATGATTCTAAAGGGGAGCGTGTGGAACCTTCCAAAGATGCTTTTGTGTATGATTCTCTTTATTACGGGGATGAGTATACCTGGAATGTGTCACGACATGGATATATCTCCAGAAGAGAGAAGTTTACGGTAGGTGAGGAAACAGAGATCCAGGTAAAACTGGAACAGCAGACGGCAACGCAGCCAGAGATCACGGATAATGACTGGAGCAGTTACCGGAACAGTGAAACAAACAACGGGATCACCAATACCTCCACGCCGACCAGCAAGGATACAACGGTGCAGAAATGGTCCCTGCATCTGGATGCAAAGGGATGGGATGCAGCACTTACCCCTCCACTGATCCTGGGCGGCTATCTTTACGTGGCATCCGGACAGTTCATCTATAAAATAGATAAAAATACCGGGGATATCGTGCAGACCAGTGAACAGATGCACGGAAATATGCAGTATGCCATGATCCCGCTTGCTTATGCGGAAGGAATGCTTTTTGCACAGATCGGCGGCGGACAGATCCAGGCACTGAGTGCCACTTCTTTAAAATCCCTCTGGATCAGTGAGAGCCTGGGAGGCCAGACACTTTCCCCGATCACCTATAAGGATGGATATATTTATACCGGAACCTGGACTTCGGATACAACCCCTGGTTCTTATTTCTGCCTTTCTGTTACAGATGAAGACCCGTCAAAAGGTGATGAGATAAAATACTGTACCTGGAAATATAACCATAAGGGCGGTTTTTACTGGACAGGTGCTTATGCGTCCGAAAATTATCTGGTGTTTGGTTCTGATGACGGGGCCGGTGATGCCTATACTTCTATCCTGTATTCAGTTAATACGCACACCGGACAGCTGATCGACAAGCGCACGGACATGATCGGCGATATCCGATCCACCATTGTTTATAACAACGGATATGTTTATTTTACGACCAAAGGCGGCTATCTCTACCGGGTTGCCATGAATGCAGATGGTACTTTCGGTGCAGTGGCAAGCTATAACCTGGGCGGTGCGGCAACATCCACACCGGTCGTCTATAAAGGAAGAATCTATGTAGGTGTCTGCGGAAACGGCGGACAGTACAATGCGGATGGGGGACACCATTTTGATGTCCTGACAGAATCTGCTTCCGGTCTTTCCCTTGCATATAAAGTTTCTATCCCGGGATATCCGCAGGCAGCACCGCTTCTTTCGACCGCTTATGAAAACCAGGACTTTAATGGAGATGGCAAAGCGGATGGACGTGTTTATCTGTATTTTACCTACAATGCAAAACCTGGCGGTATCTATATGCTGACAGATGAGCCGGGCCAGACTTCCGGAAAACCGAAAGAACTCTTCCGTCCGGTACTCGCACAGCAGGAGTACTGCATCAGTCCGATCTGCGTAGACAGGGATGGGACACTTTATTATAAGAATGACTCCTGTTATCTGATGGCACTGGAAACAAATGGAGCTTACCTTGACAGTGTATCAGCAGAAGCAGATACTGGCCGGGTCAGCTGGGAAAAAGCATTCCAGCGTTCGGAAAAAGAGCATACCTTAAGGGTTGCTGAAAATGCTACAAAAGTGACCCTGACATTTAAAGCACCTGCCGGATGTACCCTGACTGTCAACGGAAAAGCTTCCAATGGAACTTATGTGGCAGATGTAAGATCCGGACAGGCAGATGTTACGGTTAAAACAACACTGAACGGAAAGAGCAGGGATTATATCTTCCACCTTACCAGCGGGCTTGGAAATTCCTCCCTGGCAAACCTGGTGGTAAGTACCAGCAATACTTTTACAGATACTTCAAAATATCTTACATTATCACCGGTATTTGACAGCACCAAAACCAGCTATACCGTTTCGTATCTTGCAGACAAAGAGGAAAATAAGGAAAAGTTCCTCCGCCTTTATGTGGAACCTTCAGATGGGGATGCCACGGTAACGGTACAGAAAGTAAAAGGTGTTGAGAAAGTATCCATGCCGGTTGTGGCAAACGGAAAAACGAAACGTGTAAATGTATACTGGGAAACAGATGCAAGCGAAGCACAGGTGAAGATCACGGTAACAGCTGCCGGAAGCGGAAAAACAGACTATCTTCTTACCATACAGCGGAAAGAAAACGTTCCGACACCAACACCTACAGAAGTACCGGAGGTGTTCGGACCATGGAAAACGATCTCTGCAGCCACGGTATTTTCACCGGCTGTACAGATGCGTACCAGCAACAAGGGCCGCAAGGAAAAGAGGACCGTCGGCAAAAAACTGACACCTACGATCAAGGTAACGGCTACCCGCATTAAGCTGAAAGTAAAACAGTCTACTTCCAAAATAAAGGTTTCTAGACTTGCAAAGGGTGATTCCGTTAAAAGCTGGACTTCCAGCAATAAGAAAATCGTTTCTGTAAACAGAAAGGGAACGATGAAAGGCTTGAAAGCCGGAAAAGCCAAAGTGACCATTACACTGGCCAGCGGCAAGAAACAGGTCATTTCCATTACTGTGCAAAAAACAACAGTAAGAACAACAAAGATCACCGGACTGAAATCAAGCGTGACTGTTGCAAAGAATAAAAAAACTTACGCTGAAACCGGTCATCAGCCCGATCACTTCCCAGGAGAAAGTTACCTACAGTTCTTCAAATAAGAAGATCGCAACGGTAAGTTCCAGTGGTGTGA
>OLNL01000488.1_pt1 | contig 43290 bp, 47 predicted proteins | sample 1672181 | NCBI WGS metagenome assembly OLNL01 (sample SAMEA3136656, study PRJEB25190) | human gut metagenome | biome: human gut; feature: human-associated habitat; material: faeces | place: Austria | collected 2013
ACTTGACTTTTAATCAAGTTGTCCGGGGTTCGAATCCCCGATGTCTCATTAGAAAGCGCTATCATTTCGATAGTGCTTTTTTTGTACTCGAAAAAAAGTTAAAACAAAGATGCACTGTCGTTCTAAAAAGGACAACTTCTGCATATATTATATTACATATGTAGTAGTGGGAAGTGCGCAGTCCCGGTGCTTTTTATGGAGAATAGCAGGAGGTTCATTATGAAAAATATGAAGGAAAGGTTTCATAAACTGATAACTGTAATTCTTTGTTTTCTGGTAAGTATGGTTCCGAAGAGGGATGAAGTAGATGTATCTGTGATCGGACAGGCTGTTACTGCATCTCCGGTTAATGGAAATGCAGCTGGCGCAGCAACTGTCTCTGCAGAAAATATGGATAAAGATGTGAATATGTGGATAGTGCACAATCGAAAGCATCATCGCATGTGGAAAAAACTTTTTTTCTGGCTTCAAGGTCCGGGTGATACGAAATTGACCTGAATTGAGCAGATTTCGCTGTCCGTACCTAATCGCATGGCGGGTCCCCAGACACCGGCACCGGAAGTTACAATGCAGGTCATGGCATCCTTTTGGCTGATGCCACATGGATTCTCCCACATCGGTTTGATGGTCAGATTTCCGGGAAAGGTCTGTCCGTTGTGTGTATGACCGCACAGATCTAAATCAGCACCCGCATCAGCAAGTTCCTGAAGTTCTTTTGGCTGATGATCAATAACAAGGATCGGTTTGTCCCTGTCCAGCAATTTGGTAAGCTGGTCAGGGGCTTTTCTTGTTTCATGGATCTTTTCTATGAGAGAGGCATCTTTGCGCCCGACAATATAAAATTTGTTATCTATCAGGACACTTTCGTCTTCGAGAAGCTTAATGTTGGATTTACGGAGAAATTCATTCATGCGTGGATCTTTTACATCTGAGATATTATCTCCTTTGTGATGAAAGGTAAATCCGGCAAGAATTGCCTCGTTCAGATCATGATTTCCCCAGCATGCATATACTCCATAAGTGGATTTGATGGAACGCAGAACCTTTGAGAGCTTTTCGGGACTGCGGATCGCATCATATTCATTGTCAAAAATATCTCCGGCAATGCAGACAAGATCAGGTTTTTGCTTATTGATTTTACGGACAAGTTCATGTGCATGGATGACTCCGGCATTGTAACCGAAATGTGTGTCAGCGACAAGAACAACTTTAAGCTTATCTGTATCGGGAACGGTTTTGTTTACCGTAACTTTATAAGGTGTTACTTTAATGTACTTTGCATGAACAATTCCCCGGACACACAGACCAATAATCAGCAGAGTACAGACAGCACCTGCAACATTAAAGGCAATTCGTGAGTGAATCCACGACACTCTGCATACATATTTGAAAAATAACCGTCCGAGATCTGCCGCCATCACGATCATTAGCGAGTAAAGGAAAATACCGAGAAAATAATTCCCGGTTATTTTTAATGCGCGATGCAGCACTCTTGGCTTTTTAATAAAGAAACCGGATACAAGGCTGGTCGAGAGTATGGTATAGATAATTGCGAAAATAGTGCGAAATGCCATAGTACGCAAAATACTGTGACAGCTTCCCATCCACAAATATGCCCATCGCAGAATATACAGGTTGAGGATAATATAAACAGGTGCAAGATAAATTGCAATCATATAAAACCTCCGAAATTTTTTTTCATTATATAATGGATGTTTTTTGATGTCAAAGAAAGAAAAAAGGGAAAAATATCGAATTTACTTATAAAGTATGGATGATTTTCATATATTAGAGTAAAACGAGCATGGAAGATGAATATGAAGGGCAGAAAACAATCGTGGGTTTCCAAAATTTTTCTGTTACTGACATTTCCATATCTGGTCACGGTCTTTGTAAATGGCCCGGAGGCAGTTCCTGTAAATAAAACAACAGATATGGAAAATATACTTCCGATAATTTTAAGTGAGCAGATTTCTCCGGAATATCAGATAGAAACGATTGAAGCACAGGCAGTCATAGCAAGAAGTAATCTTATGCGAAAGCTTCAGGAGCAAGCAGACACAGGTTCCATTCTTTGTGAAATCTGTAATAATATAAAACAAAACGGATGGGTATGGAAAATTCCGGAAGAATGTTATGAGACGGCGGTGAAAAATACGCAGGGTCAGATACTTACTGTGGAGGGAGAGTTAAAACTGGTACCTTATCATGAAATCAGTGCCGGAGAAACAAGAGATGGGGAGGAAGCTTTTCATGATTCGCAATATGCCTATCTGAAATCGGTGGACAGCAGTGCAGATAAAGATGCGGCAGAGTATTTAAGCAGTACTTATGTGTCAGAACAACAGCTTCCAAAAGAGTTGGCGATTAGTTCACGGGATAAAAGAGGATATGTGCAGAGTCTGATGGCAGACGATAATATATTAGAAGGAACTGCGTTTGCATCCGGGATGGGAATTGCATCACCGGCATTTTCCATACAGAAGCTGGATGACAGAATACGCTTTTTAAGCAAAGGAAAAGGGCATGGGCTTGGTTTTTCTCAATATGGCGGGGATGTGCTTGCAAAAGAGGGAAAAACATGGCAGGAAATTTTACATATTTATTTTCCATTGATGGAAATTGAAACAGAAGATTTTGATTATATTTAGTAAAACTGAATATTTTTGCATATACTGGACACCCTGTTAATACAGAAATGATTATGAGCAGAGGTGAAAAGAATATGGCAAATAACAGAATTGTAAGGTACGTAACAAACACAGCGCTTCTGGCGGTTCTTGCAGCGGCGGGAATTGGAGTTTATCAGCTCGGAACATCCGGAACGGATGTGGAAATTCAGGAAGAAGCACCATCATACCTGGATGACACGGCAGATACCAAAGAGAATGAGGATTCGGCAGTAGATGCGGGAACCAGTCTTGTAGAAGCGGAGATGAAGGACGAAGGAACAGATACTGAAAAAGAGATGACCGGCGTAGAAAACACAGTACTTGCAGATAGCGAAGATGCGGATCAGACATCCGTACAGACCGTAGATGGGAACGGAGCAGCACAGAGTGCAGTCAGTACAGAAAGTGTAAGCACTTCTGCAAGTGCCGAAGCAGCTCCAAAGCTGAGTTTTTCGGAAGATACGCTGATGGAATGGCCGGTAGATGGATCAATCCTGTTGGATTATAACATGGATCAGACAGTTTATTTTCCGACGCTGGATCAGTACAAATTAAGCCCGGCAATTTCTGTTCAGGCAGTGGAAGGAGCTCCTGTTCTGGCATCTGTTCCGGGAACTGTTTATTCAATTGAGGAAGATCCGCAGACAGGAACTACCGTAACTATGGAAATCGGAAGTGGCTATCAGGCAGTTTACGGGCAGTTGAAGGATCTTACTGTTGAAGAGGGTGACACAGTAACAAAAGGTACAGTGATCGGGTATGTGGGGACTCCGACAAAGTATTACAGCAAAGAAGGCAGCAATCTTTATTTTGCAATGAAAAAGAACGGAGAACCTGTGGATCCGATTGCATATCTTCCGTAAATGGTTCACAAAAAAGAAAGTACAACGTATAATAAAGCAGGTAGGAAATAAAAATTCGTAGCCGGCTGCTTTATATAGAAATGAGGGTAACTGCCGGAAAGAATGGCGGTTATCCTTTTACATAGAGCAAATAAAAAGGTTGTTACATAAGATACAACATGACCGGTAAAAGAGGAAAAGGATGAACTATACATACATGATGAAATGTGCGGATGGTACACTTTATACGGGGTGGACAACCTCGGTGGAGAAACGTCTGAAAGCGCATAATGAGGGGAAGGCCGGCGCAAAGTATACGAGGGCAAAGCGTCCGGTGGAACTGGTTTATTATGAGGGATATGCAACGAAAGAAGAAGCGATGAGCAGGGAGTATGCGATTAAGCAGCTTACAAGGAAAGAAAAACTTGCTTTGATGGATTTTTGAAAGAGAAATAATATTATTATAGAAAGAACTTTCATAAGAAAAATACCCTGCCGTTAAATTGGCAGGGTAGAGATGAAGCAATACATGAGGATAAAGTGGCAGGCACTTCCAAGCATAATGAATACGTGGAAGATTTCATGTGAACCGAAGTCTTTGTGACGGGCATTGAATAAAGGAAGTTTCAAACCATAGATGATGCCGCCGACGGTGTAAATAATGCCTCCTGCGAGAAGCCAGCCGAAACCGGCACGTGGAAGAGAATGAAAAATCGGGACAAAGGCAAGGACGCACAGCCATCCCATACCGATATAAAGCACAGAAGAGAGCCATTTCGGGCAGGTGATCCAGAGTCCCTTAAGTAGAATGCCCAGGATCGCAACGCCCCATACAAGTCCACAGAGGATGTAACCGATACGGTTATGCAGTGCAATCAGGCAGATCGGTGTATAGCTTCCTGCGATCATAACAAAGATCATCATATGATCCATCTTACGCAGGCGTCGGTTAACAGTTTCGGTAGAATCAACGGAATGATAAACTGTGCTTGCTGTATAGAGAAGGATCATAGTGAGGATAAAAACTGCCAGTGCCACGATATGAAGCGGAGCATTCTCACCGGAAGCAGCTCGCAGCAAAAGAGGAGCGGTACCGGCAATTGCCAGAAGCATCGCAATTCCGTGTGTAATGGCACTCCACGGATCCTTTAAATTTAATTTTGAGACAAGTGAGTTTATATGCATCATAGTAAACGCCTCCTAAACTGTAAAATAGGTATGAGATAATTAAAAACACATCACGTAGTAATCGATACTACGTAAGAAGTATGCTAAAACTATAACACTTTTATACATATTTGTGAAGAGAAAATTTATTAAAAGAATCTAAATTACTGTTCACAGGTAATATTCCGCGAGGCATTTTGTCATGAGTAATGGAAAAATCCCGAGACATACGGGGCAAATATTGACGGTCATCGACGAGTTAAGTTATAATATTTTAAAGAATAAATTGGGATGTAAAGAAAGAGGTGACCGCCCATGAATAAAACAGAAGATGAAGTTGTCAGGCTGACAGCAGAATGTCTGACCAGATACTGGAAGCGTGATTATACGTTTATTTTCAGTCATTGTGCGCCCAAAATAGTCTGGATCAGTGCACGACAGGATGAATATCTTCTGACTCGTGATGAGGTGAGAGAGAATTTAGAAACAAACTGTGCGGCTATTCCGTCATGTCATCTTCAGCACGCAGAATTTCAGGTTGCAGCCAGTTGTTCCGAACTCTACGTTATAACCGGCAAATATCTTGTAACAACAGATCCTGAAGAAAAGTTCTTTTTGTCTGCACAGCAGCGTTGTACGTTTGTGTGGGAGAATACCGGCAATGGACTGCAGATCAGTCATATCCATATTTCCAATCCAATAGGTGAACTGAAAATTGCTGAAGATGAAGCATTTCCTGATACAATGGGAAAAATGGCAAGTCACTATATGAAAGAAGAAATTTTACGTCTGACCAGTGACAGGAAGCTGTCTGTCTGTGACGTTAACGGATCCCTGATATTTTTGCAGCTGTCTGATGTTATGTTTATTTCTGCACTGGGTAAAGAAACTGTTGTCAGGACTCTTACAGACTGCATTTTTGCAAAAAACAGTATTAAAGAACTTGCACAGCAGACGCAGGATTGTTTTGTTATGACTCACAGAAGTTATCTGGTCAATCCGCAGTATATTACGGCTATCAGACGTTATGCTATTACTATGCGGGATGGTACAGAGCTCCCGGTTCCACGGAAAAAATATGATGAGATTCGCAGACAGATTCTTTCGGTATAATTTCAATATGGAATTATACCGAAAAACAATTTTAGGACCATATATATTTATTAATACACATCTTTAATCGTACATTTCTTTATCAATTTTTATCTGAGTTTCTTTATTTCCATATCATGATTTTTCACACTGAAATATTATTAATTATCATATTATCAAGATGTTTTCATGTATTATATTTCACTTTGTTTTTCGTTCCGTTATTGTACGTTTCATTCTTTCAATGTTGAAAAAAAATATTTCAGAGAAGTATTATAAAAATAACTATATTTTTGTGAATTGATATTCTTTAATGAAAAATTCTGAAAATTAAGAAAAGTCGGTGGAGAACAGAAATAATGAAGATAGAGAAGAAACAACAAATCAGAGGACCTTCTGAGAATCCCGGAAGGACAAAGATGAAATGGTACCGCAAAAAGTGGCTCCGTGTAACGGCGGTCTGTCTTGTGACAGTGCTTGTTGTATCGGAATTTGTAATTCATTATACAGCACAGCAGGAAATACAGACAGATTTCGGACCCGAAACACTTCTGGACGCACAGATACAGGAAGTACTGAAAGATCCAATGAAAGTGCTTGAAGCATTTAAAGATGCAAAGAGACAACTTCAGGATAAACAACAGAAACTTCTTGATGCATGTAATAAAGCCGAAAAACTCATTAAAGAAGAAAAATACGAAGAAGCTATAGAACCGGTTGATTATCTTCTGAAAGAAATGGAACTTACAGAAGAAGAAAAGATACAGATGAAGATGACCAGAACGGCTCTCTGTTTTTCAGCAGGAAGATTTGATGAAGCTATGGAGGGCTGTACAGAGCTTATAAATCTGGACCGGAGTGAAGAGGGATATTATTACTTTATGTTTCTCTTACATCACCGTCTGATCTTACAGTAGACAACATCAACAGCAGTAACGGAACCGGAGATGTTACGATCCGGGTAGATGGAAATCTGAAAGATGTTCCGGGAAAATCTCCGGCAGTTAAAGCAAAAAGAGCAGATCTGTCCGCGGCGGATGGCGACATCGGAACAACGGATAATCCATTCAGTGTCAGTGTTTCAGAAGTCAAAGCAAGCGCAGATAATGTTTATCTCGAAAATGACAGAGATCTTATCGTGGATGAAATCCACGGAAAGAGAGAAGATGGCACTGTACAGATCAGAGTTGACGGTGATCTGACCGGTAAAACGGCAGATTCCATAATCAGTGGCGGACATTTGGAAGCAGAGATCAATGGAAACTTTGGAGCACCTGATGACAGAATGACAACAGATATAGACAGTATCAAGGTTAAAGCAGACAACATTTATCTGGATAATATTTCAGATAAAATGGAAATCAGAGGAATGACAGCAGAGGACATTGACATTATCGCAAGAGGTGATGTATCTGGAAAAGATGTAGATTCCAGTAATCTTGTGATCCGTTCCAATGGACATACTGGTTATGAAGATAATCCTCTTCTGATCCATGTCAGCGGAAACGTAGATATCAGCTCCGCATATGGCGAAGTTCATTATGTCAACAGTTACCGTAAGGTGAAACCTTCTAAGAAACCTGATAAAAACAACGGTGATGATCAGAATTCAGGAAAACGGCCTGAACAGGAAACAGACAGGAAACCTCAACAGAAACCATCTTCCGAAAAAGAGGAGGAGAAGAAGTCAGGCCAGGATATTCCGAATCAGAAGACAAAAGGAATTCCTCTTTCTGTAAAGACTGGAGATTCCACACCGACGGAAGTAAATCTGTATCTGGCATTACTTTCCCTGGCAGCAGTAATTCTTCTGCTTAAGGAAAAAAGAAGAAAGAACAGATAAAAAATATCTGAAATAAGATTAATAGGGGTTGCCGTACTGAGCAGGAATCAGTGCGGCAGCTCCTTTTTCTGTGCAGAAAATGCGGAAAATACAAGGCAGCTATTGTTGAAGACGTAGTCCTGAGATGGTACAATGGTACCAGGTTATGCTTGAAAATTGTAAAGATGTACAGAAGGCTCAGGGAAGGAGACAACATGAACCAGAAGAGAATAATCACTGTACTGGCAGGAAGCGCAATGCTTGCAGGTCTGCTTACAGGATGCGGGGCAGAGCCCGGGATCGGAAAATCAGAAGAACCTGTAAACCTGACGGTATGGACTTATTATAATGGAGAGCAGCTGGATGCATTTAATGCCCTGGTAGATTCTTTTAATGAAAGTGTAGGTAAAGAAAAGAATATTGTTGTGGAAAGTTCCAGTCAGGGAAGTGTTAATGACCTGGAATCAAATGTAATGGATGCTGCCGAAGAAAAAGTCGGTGCGGCCGATATGCCGAATATTTTTTCTGCATATGCAGATACTGCATATAAATTAGATCAGGCAGGTCAGGTGGTCGATCTCAGTGATTATCTGACTGATGAAGAAAAAAGTGAATATATAGATGCTTATTTAAAAGAAGGTGATTTCTCCGGTGACGGCAGTATTAAGATATTCCCGGTTGCAAAATCTACAGAACTTCTTTTTCTGAATAAAACGGACTGGGATAAATTTGCAGAAGCAACCGGCGCAGACGAGTCAGATCTGGAGACAGTAGAAGACCTGGTAGAGACTTCAGAGAAATACTATAACTGGACAGATGAACAGACAGAAGAACCAGATGACGGTAAGGCACTGTTTGGAAGAGATGCAATGGCAAATTATATGTTTGTAGGTGCGAGACAGCTCGGAGGAAATCTTTTTGAAGTGAAAGACGGTAAGATGACGCTGAATTTTGACAAAGAGATTGTCCGTAAACTCTGGGATAATTATTATGTTCCATATGTAAAAGGATATTTTGCGGCATCCGGTCGTTTTCGCAGTGATGATATTAAAACCGGAAATATTCTGGCATATGTGGGTGCAACTTCAAGTGCCACATTTTTCCCGACACAGGTAATGACCAGTGACACAGAATCACATGATATTGAACTGGAAGTACTTACACCGCCTGAGTTTGAGGGAGGAAAAAAGGTTGCAGTACAGCAGGGAGCCGGAATGGTTGTGACGAAAGGCTCTGATGAAGAAATCGAAGCGAGCGTTGAATTTTTGAAATATCTTACAGAACCGGAGAACAATACCAGCTTTTCTATTGGGTCGGGATATCTTCCGGTAACCCAAAAAGCAAACGATATGGTTGAGATCAGAAAGGGTGGAACAGATCTTCCAAAATCTATGGATAAGGTTCTGACAAAAGCTGTTGAAACAGTAAATAACAATGAATTATATACAACACCGGCATTTGAAGGCGGGCAGGATGCCCGTTCAGTACTGGAATATTCAATGAGTGATCTTGCGGATGCGGACAGAAAGGCTGTTCAGGAAAGAATTGATGCCGGACAGACGATGGAAGCGGCAACCGAAGAATTTCTGACCGGAGAATATTTTGACAGATGGTATGAAGATACGCTGACAAAATTACAGACATATGAGGGTTAGTGTATTCTGAAACTGGAGAAGGAGGATTTTTCCGGATGCATCAACAGAAGAAAAAAGAAAAATCGATTTTTCAGTCAATATTTAAGGCAATGCTGATTGTATTGATAATAGAACTGTTCCTTTTAGTGGCTACGCTGTATTTTGGAAACGTAGGGAAACAGCTTAACAAGAATGCCGTGGATATTCTGAAAAAACAGGTGGAAAACAGACAGAATTATCTGGAAACCACTATGGTAGAAAATCAAAATCTGTCGTCTATATCCGGCATATTGAATAATGCTGTAGAAAGCAGGATTGCATCAGGACTGGATATTGAAAAACTTGATTCTGATGAAAAAGCCTGTGCATCTCTGATGGAAGAAACCAGTGACAGTCTTATCAATGTGCTGCGCCACAGGTCGGTCAATGGTATTTTTGTGATATTTAATACACATGATCTTGATGAACGTGAGACAGATTCTGTATTGCAGGGAATTTATATCAGAGATCTGGATCCGATGACAGCCGCTTCCGAAAGAAATCATGATCTTCTGCTGGAGCGTTCGCCGGTGCAGCTTGTTAAGTCTCTTGGGATTTCTACGGACAAGGGCTGGACACCGGGAATAAAATTCAAAAATAACAAAACTGAGGGAATTCTTTATCCTGTTTTTCAGGCAGCATATAAGGATGGTGGACAGCTAAATGCAGTGGATTACGGACACTGGACAAGTACACCGTATACTCTGCCGGGAGATGACCGTTCAGTGGTGGCATATTCTGTTCCGCTGATTCTGGACGATGGAACAGTATATGGTGTCATAGGTGTGGAAATGCTTACGACTTATCTGGAGACGATGCTTCCATATACGGAACTTCAGAATAATAATACAGGTACGTATATTCTGGCTGAGACAGGAGAAGATCTGGACTCAGATACTGTAAATGTAAAATCTGTAGATGTATCGTCAAAAGAAGGAACACTGAAAGGTACAGTGGGTGAAGACATTACGTTGAACCGGCTTTCCAGAAATATTTATGAAATGAATGCCGGCAAAAAGAAATACATGGTATCGGCATATCCGCTGGAACTGTACAACAAAAATGCGCCATTTTCAAAAGAACAGTGGATGCTGATCGGTGCAGTAGAGCAAAAAAATCTCTATGCATTTGGAAATCAGGTTTTTGCAATGCTGAAGCTGACAATTTTGATTACGCTGCTGGTTGGTGTGGTATGCAGTTATATTATCAGTCGGCGTCTGGCAAGTCCGATTGCAAAACTTTCAGAGGAAGTGGCAGAAGCACAGGGAAGCAGAGATAAGATTCCGAAACTTTCCGGCACAGGAATCCGTGAACTGGATCAGTTTTCTGATGCGATCACACAGCTCAGTCAGGATGTCCTGAACACTTCTACGAAATTCCTGCGTATTATGGAAATGGCGAGTGTGGAGATTGGTGGATATGAGATTCGGTTTGATACAGGAAGTGTATTTTTTACAGAAAATTTCTTCACTGTGATAGGAGCGCCTTTTAGTGCAGATGCTGTTTTGAATCTTGACGAGTTTCGAAAGATACTTAGAGATTTTACAGAAAATTATTTCTTTAAATCAGAATCAGGTGATACAAATATTTACTGTGTCCGGCTTCCGAAGAGAGGTCTTCGTTATGTGCGAATGGAAGTGAAAATGGAAGGCTGGGTACAGGTTGGACTGGTGGAAGACGTGACAACTGCTATGATGGAACGTCTCCGAATCGAACATGAAAGAGATTATGATGCACTGACCGGTCTGCATAACCGTCGTGCATTTAAACGGGAAAGTGAAAAGATATTCAGCCATCCGGACAAGATCGGCCATGCTGCTCTGGTTATGATGGATCTGGATAACCTCAAGTATACAAATGATACATTTGGCCATGACTGGGGCGATGAATATATCCGTCAGGCAGGACGTTGTCTGGAAGAGGGCACACCGAAAGGAACGTTAAGTGCGCATATTTCCGGCGATGAGTTTAATCTTTTATTCCATGGATATAAGAGTCAGGATGAGATTCGTTACCAGCTTGATAAGTTGAGAAAAGCAATCGAAGGAAAGGTCATTCACCTGCCGAATGGTCAGAAACTGCATTTAAGTATTTCAGGTGGTGTGGCATGGTATCCGGAGGACAGCAACAGTCTGGGAGTTATGAGAAAACATGCGGATTTTGCCATGTATCAGGTCAAAAAGACAGAAAAAGGCAAAATTGCAGAGTTTGATCAGGATGTTTACGAAGAAGAATTTCGTGACAGTCAGATTCGGTGTGAATTTCATCGTTTTGTGAAAGAAGAACTGGTTACGTACTACTTCCAGCCGATCGTTTCCGCAAAAACCGGTGAGATTGAAGCTTATGAGGCTCTGATGCGCTCAGAACTTCCGATATTGAAGCGACCGGATGTGGTGATGAAAATTGCCCGGGAAGAAGGTGCACTGCGTGAAATTGAGCGTATGACATTATTCCACGCGACACAGGAATTCAAAGAACTGAAAGAAAAGAATCTGATAAAGGGAGATGCACTCCTCTTTGTAAATTCCATTGCGAGCCAGCATATGGACAGAGAAGACGAGGAAGAATTTGCAAGGCGTTTTAAAGATCTGGCAAAGCAGCTTGTCATCGAGATCACAGAGGAAGAATCGCTGGATTATCACGCACTGCAGCACAAGAAAAATGCGTCGGCATTCAGTGGTGTCTTTGCACTGGATGACTATGGAAGCGGTTACAGTAATGAAAAAAGCCTTCTCGATCTGGCACCGGGTTATATTAAAGTCGATCTTTCGATCATTCGTGACATTGATACGGATCCGGACAAGCAGCAGATCGTGGAAAATATTGTTGCGTATGCGCACAAGCGTGACATGAAGATTGTTGCAGAAGGGCTGGAAACACCGGAAGAGATCAACAAAGTTCTGGAACTTGGTGTGGATCTGCTTCAGGGATTTTATATTGCAAAACCACAGCCTGTTCCGGAAGATATCAGTCCGGTAGCCTTAAAAACGATTTCCGAATTTTACACATAATTCTCCTGTTTTTCCATATAATAACGGTACAGCAAACGACACTGGTGAAGATATAAATATGGAAAAACAACAGGAGGAACATAAAAAATATGAAGGCAACAGGAATCGTCCGCCGTATCGATGATCTCGGAAGAGTTGTGATTCCGAAAGAAATTCGTCGCACATTGCGGATAAAGGAAGGTACGCCGCTTGAGATTTTTACGGATAAAGAAGGCGAAATCATCCTGAAAAAGTATTCGCCTATCGGAGAATTGAATCTTTTCGCCAAAGAATATGCCGAGGCACTGGCACAGGCGACAGGAATGATCGCATGTATCACAGACCACGATCAGGTGGTGGCGGCAGCAGGGCAGAGGAGCAGGGAATTTGCCGGTAAGGAGATCAGCAGGGAACTGGACAGAGTAATCTCAGACAGAGAAATGCGTTGTTTTCATTCCGGGGAACGCGGGAAAATATCTCTGGTCGAGAACCAGAAAGAAAATGCGGGAGCAGTGATCGTACAGCCAATCATCTGCGCCGGAGATGCGATTGGTTCAGTATCACTGATCGGAAAAGGCAATGGAGAAAAGTTCGGAACCCCGGAAAAGATGCTCGTACAGACGGCTGCAGGGTTTCTCGGACGACAGATGGAATCATAAAATAATAATAATAAAAATGGAAGATTTTCGGAGAGCCGAAAGTCTTCCATTTTTGGTAACAGGGAGTTTATTGAAAATTAAGTTAACATTTCTCAGCAATTTCGTAAATGAGACGTTCCGTATCTTCCCATCCGAGGCACGGATCGGTGATGGAGCAGCCCGGAGTCATGTGGTCACTGATGTCCTGTCTGCCTTCAAGCAGATAGCTTTCGATCATAACACCTTTGATCAGTTTGCGGAGATCCGGATTGTAGTTGCGGCTGTGAAGTACTTCGCTTACGATACGAATCTGCTCTTTGAACTGTTTGCCGGAGTTGGAATGATTTACATCCACGATGACAGCTGGATTTTTGAGATTTTTTTTGCCATACAGGTCATAAAGACGCATCAGATCTTCATAATGATAGTTAGGGATGGTCTGACCGTATTTGTTGACACCACCACGGAGAATCGTATGTGCAAGTTCGTTTCCGCTGGTTTCTACATCACATCCACGGTAGATGAAGTGATGTGGGTGCTGTGCGGCAATTACGGAATTAAGCATAACGGACAGGTCACCACTTGTCGGATTCTTCATGCCGACCGGAATGTCCATGCCGCTTGCAGTCAGACGGTGCTGCTGGTTTTCGACGGAACGTGCACCGATTGCTTCATAGGAAAGCACATCGTCCAGATAGCTTCGGTTTTCCGGGTAAAGCATTTCATCTGCTGAGGAAAGACCGGTTTCTTCAAGCACACGGATGTGCATTTTGCGGATTGCGATGATGCCGGCAAGAAGATCCGGGGCTTTATCCGGATCCGGCTGATGAAGCATGCCCTTGTAGCCGGCACCTGTAGTACGTGGTTTGTTGGTATAGACTCTTGGAATGATCATTAACTTGTCAGATACTTTGTCAGCGACTTTTTTGAGACGATTGACGTATTCGCAGACCGTGTCTTCGTTGTCTGCGGAACAAGGACCGACCAGAACGACGAATTTATCTGATTCGCCGGTAAAAATACGACGGATCTCCTGATCGCGAAGCAGCTTGGCTTTCTGCAGCTCTTCGCTGAGTGGATATTCTTGCTTCAACACTTCCGGAAGCGGAAGCTGGTGATTGGTTTTCATAGACATAATCGTTTCCTCCATGGATATTTTCACACATATACTGTGTTTTTATCAGCTTTGAACAGTAGTATAACACGTTATTTTCAAAAAATAAAGTAAATTAACGCGTTAAACTGTCATAGCACAGTCCTTTTTTTGAATAGTATAGTATTCATCCAGTGTCATGCCTGTTTTTGTAAGGTAGATGGCAAGGGTTCGGGTGACAAAACGGATATGCCAGGGTTCATAAGGATATCTGGTAATGTCTTCTTTTCCGAAAGGATAGCGCAGGATAAACCCATAAAAAGGTGCGTGGGAGGCAAGCCAGCGTCCCTCCGGAGCATCTCCGAATTTTTCTGTAAGCTTCATCTGTACGGATGGACTGGAAAGATCAATGGCGAGACCGCTCTGATGTTCACTGGTACCGGGAGCTGCGACGTAGGAACTGCCACGGAAAAGCTCCTTTTGACGGTCATAGGAGCGGTAACCGGAGACACAGCACAGACTGATTCCCTCGTGCTGACCGCGACAGATCAGTTCTCTGGCAGCATATGCAGTTCTTTTTTCGAGAAGTCTTTTGGGATTGCCGGGAGCACAGTCAAATGGAAGCCCGATGTCGATCAGATCCGGTGGCACATAGTCCGGTGGAAGTGGATACTCTTTATTGATCAGACGTGTGTAATCAGTAATCATAAAAATCCCCCCTCATTTTCCAGTATATGAAAGGTGAGAGGGGAGTATGAGGCCTTTTTAATCGAGCGCTTTTTCGCTCATTTCTTCAAGAAGGTTTTTCTTAAGATCGAACAGCTTCTGAGAAAGGTCTACGTAAACTTTCTGCGGATTTACGAGACGGCGGGATTCATCCCACAGAGTATTCTGTTCTTTCTGGCAGTATGCACGCAGATCCATGACTTCAGGAGAAGTATAGACACGTTTGCCCTCACGGATGACTGGAATCAGAAGCTCACGGAGTTCATAGGTGCCACCGAGGACTTTAGTCTTTTTCCATGTATCAGTCGGATCAAAAATGATCATCGTCTCCTCCGGATCAAAGACTTCGTCTGCGAGACAGATGAGATCAGCTTTGATCTTGCCGGTGGATTTGCTGTAAATACGATAAACGGTCTTGTTGCCAGGATTGGTGACTTTCTCAGTGTTTTCGGAAAGTTTGATCTTCGGAGTGAAGGAGCTGCTTCCGTCATCTTTGACTGCGGCGAGCTTATATACACCACCGAAAGCCGGGTTGTCTTTGCTGGTGATCAGATTGGTGCCGACACCCCAGGAATTGATTTTGGCATCCTGAGTCTTCAGGCTGTCGATCAGGTATTCGTCGAGGTCACTTGATGCAGAAATCGTTGCATCGTCAAAACCGGCAGCAGCCAGCATTTTGTAAGCTTCTTTGGAAAGGTAGGCAAGGTCACCGCTGTCGATACGGATACCATAGTGGGTGAGCTGGATGCCCTCCTCACGCATTTCTTCGAATACGCGGATCGCGTTTGGTACACCGGATTTCAGCACATCGTAGGTATCTACGAGTAAGGTACAGGAATTCGGGTACATTTTTGCATAGGTTTTGAATGCGGTATATTCATCCGGGAAACTCATGATCCAGCTGTGGGCATGTGTTCCGAGAACAGGTACATTGAACATCTGGCCGGTGAGGACATTGGATGTTCCGGCGCATCCGCCGATCACTGCAGCACGTGCACCGTAGATACCGGCATCCGGTCCCTGAGCACGGCGAAGACCAAATTCCATGATTCCGTCACCGCGGGCTGCATAGCATACTCTGGCTGCCTTTGTGGCAATCAGACTCTGATGGTTGATGATATTCAGGATCGCAGTCTCAACAAGCTGTGCTTCCATGATCGGCGCGATTACTTTAACGAGAGGTTCGCGTGGGAAGACAACTGTTCCTTCCGGGATTGCATAAATATCGCCGGTGAAATGGAATGATCTCAGATATTCCAGAAAGTCATCTTCAAAAATATGAAGGCTGCGGAGATATTCAATATCTTCATCACTGAAATGAAGGTTTTCAATATATTCAATCATCTGCTCCAGACCTGCTGTAATAGCAAAACTGCCGCCACAAGGATTCACACGATAGAACATATCGAAAATTACAGTCTGATTGGTCGGGTTCTTAAAATAGCCCTGCATCATGGTTAATTCATATAAATCGGTGAGCAGGGTCAGATTCATTGCTCTCATCTGTTATCTCCTTTTCTTTAAGGTTAATCTATTATACCATTATTCCCACAGAACGGCACGAAATATTTTTTTGAAAAAAATTAAAAAAAGGGGTTGATTTTTTTGAAAGGCTGTAATATAATAACATTCGTCGCGAGCGATGAGCAAGCGAAAAACAATAAAGGGCTATCGCCAAACGGTAAGGCAACGGACTCTGACTCCGTCAGTTCAAGGTTCGAATCCTTGTAGCCCTGCTAAGTGGAGCACCTCGGAAGAGGTGCTTTTTTCGTATTTGTTACAGGAAATTACTTCATAAATTTCCTGTAACAGATGTCGGATTCTATATCCCTGAATTTTCGGATCTCAGGCTGATCTGTCAGATGCTCTCCAATCTGTTTTTCCATCCAGACCATGTTGTACCACGTGCGGAATTTGTATCCGCACTGATAAAATTCACCAACGAGACGATAGCCCATGTGTGTATGGAATTCGACGCTGTTGTTATTGAGGTGAGGGTCTTCTGTTGGTGTGCAGGCAATACATGCATTCATATTGAGAATGCCCTGTTTTTTTAATGCATTTTCCAGCGCATCATGGAGAAGTCTGCCGATGCCGGAGTGCTTTAGATTCTGATCTACATAGATGGAAGTTTCAACAGCCCAGTCATATGCAGCACGCTCGTGAAACGATCCTGCATAGGCATATCCCAGAATCGTATGATCCTTTTCTGCAACGAGATATGGATATTTTTCCAGCGTGTGTGTGATCCGCCGGGCAAATTCCTCTGTGGATGGAACTTCATATTCAAAGGTGATGGCGGTTTCACGCACATAAGGTGCATAGATTGCAAGGAGTGCGGCTGCATCGTCGGGGGAGGCGGTACGAATGTGAATGTTTGAAGCGGCTGATGACATGATAATACCTCCGTTGAATTGGATAAATTTTGATTCAGAATATTTTCTGCATTCAGCATACCACAATTGACCTTAAGATAAAAGACATGGTAAAATGGAAAACAGAGCAAAATGGTTGTAGAATTGATGTGAACAGTAACATTGTAGAATTCTGAAAGAGAGTGAAAGTATGAAATATAGTTTCGGCGGTCGTGTCCGCTACAGTGAGATCGGGGAAAACGGTTTACTGACGCTTCCCGGAGTTTTAAATTACTTTCAGGACTGCAGTACTTTCCAGTCTGAGGAAGTCGGACTTGGGATCAGTGTACTGAAAGACTGGAAGCGCTTCTGGGTTTTGTCAGCATGGCAGGTGATAGTTGAGCGATATCCGGCAATGGGCGAGGAAATCAGGACATCTACCTGGGCGTATGGATTCCGTGGATTTATGGGCTTCCGTAACTTCACGATGGATACGGCAGATGGCGAACGGCTGGCCTATGCAAATACTTTCTGGACGTATATCCATGCAGAGAATGGTTTTCCGGTAAAACTGACAGAGCGGGATACAACTGCATATGGAATAGAAGAAAAACTTGATATGGATTATGCACCGCGAAAGATCCTTTTACCGGAGGAGACGCAGCCACAGGAAAGTTTTACTGTACAGAAACATCATCTGGACACCAATCATCATGTAAATAACTGTCAGTACGTGCAGATGGCAATGGATTATCTGCCGGAAGATTTCTGCATTCATCAGATGAGAGCAGAATATAAGCAGCAGGCAAGGTTAAATGATGTCATCTGTCCGGCAAGAGCAATCGAGGATAATAAAACAACGATCCTTCTGAATGATCAGAAGAATGAACCATATGCGGTCGTTGAATTTGAGAGATAAGCAGCATAATAAATCACAGGAAATCAGTATCGGAGGAAAATATGATTGAATTAGGAAAAAAACAGACTTTATTTATCGTAAAATCTGTAGAATTTGGAGTATATCTGGCAGAAGATATGCATGCAGATACGAAGCATCAGGTACTTTTGCCGGCAAAGCAGGTTCCGGCAGGAAAAAAGGATGGAGATAAGATCGAAGTATTTATTTACAAAGATTCACAGGATCGTCTGATCGCCACAACGAATGAGCCGAAGCTCACAGTAGGCGAGGTGGGTCTTCTTAAAGTAAAACAGGTGACAAAGATCGGAGCATTCCTTGACTGGGGACTGGAAAAAGACCTTCTTCTTCCGTATCATGAGCAGACAACAAGGATTTTTGAAGGACAGGAATGTCTTGTTGCTGTTTATGTGGACAAAAGCAGCCGCCTCTGTGCAACCATGAAAGTTTATCCTTATCTTTCTAAGGAGGCACCGTACAGGGAAGGTGATCAGGTAAAAGGCCGTGTATACCAGATCAGCGAAAACTTTGGCGTTTTTGTTGCGGTAGACAATAAATATACTGCACTGATCCCGGCAAGAGAGGCAAAAGGCAAATACCGTCCGGGTACTGTGCTGGATCTCCGTGTCACAAGAGTCAAAGAAGACGGCAAAATGGATGTCAGTGACCGGCAGGAGGCATATCTGCAGATCAGCGAGGATGCAGAGAGTGTACTTGGAATCATTGAGGAATTTGCAGGAGTTCTTCCGTTTGATGATAAGGCTTCCCCGGAAGTTATCCGCCGTGAATTCGGCCTGAGCAAAAATGCGTTCAAGCGTGCCATAGGGCATCTTCTGAAAGAAGGAAAAATTCAGATTAAAGATCGCAGAATCTATCTGGTGAAATAACTGTACATTAAATCGGACATATAAAGCAAAGGACGAGATTATGAATTTTACACATCTTCATGTTCATACAGAATACAGTCTTCTGGATGGCTCCAACAAAATAAAAGAATATGTGGACCGTGTCAGGGAGCTTGGCATGGACAGTGCGGCCATTACAGATCATGGTGTCATGTATGGCGTGATAGATTTTTACCGCGCAGCACGGGCAGCAGGAATCAATCCGATCCTCGGCTGTGAGGTTTATGTGGCACCGGGTTCCCGATTTGACCGTGAAGCGGGAAGCGGCGATGACCGTTATTATCATCTGGTGCTTCTGGCAGAAAACAATCAGGGTTACAGTAACCTGATGAAAATCGTATCAAAGGGATTTGTCGAAGGATTTTATTATAAACCACGGGTGGATCTTTCGCTTCTTGAGAAATATCATGAAGGAATCATTGCATTAAGTGCATGTCTTGCCGGCGAAGTGGCGAAATTTCTCACAAGAGGGATGTATGAAGATGCCAAAAAAGCTGCTCTTCGTTATCAGGATATTTTCGGGAAGGGGAATTTCTTTCTGGAACTGCAGGATCATGGCATTCCGGAACAGCAGAATGTCAATCAGCAGCTTCTGAAAATGCATCGTGAGACAGGAATAGAACTTGTTGCGACCAATGATGTGCATTATACACTTGCAGAGGATGCACAGCCGCATGATGTACTGCTCTGTCTTCAGACAGGTAAGAAACTGGCAGATGAAGACCGTATGCGCTATGAGGGCGGTCAGTATTATGTGAAATCTCCCGAAGAAATGGAACGTCTTTTTCCATATGCGCCGGAGGCGCTTGAGAATACACACAAAATCGCACAGAGATGTCATGTGGAGATTGAATTTGGTGTGACAAAGCTGCCAAAATTTGATGTTCCGGAAGGTTACACTTCATGGGAATATCTGAATGAGCTTTGTTTCAAAGGATTGGAGGAGCGTTATCAGCCAGTCACCGAAGAATTGAAAGAGCGGTTAAATTATGAATTGTCCACGATCAGGAATATGGGCTATGTCGATTACTTCCTGATCGTATGGGATTTCATCAAATATGCGCGTGACCATGACATTATGGTAGGACCGGGACGAGGTTCCGCTGCAGGAAGTCTGGTTGCCTATACACTTGGGATCACACAGCTTGATCCGATTCGATATGACCTTCTGTTTGAGCGTTTCCTGAATCCGGAACGAGTATCCATGCCGGATATTGACGTTGACTTCTGCTTCGAACGAAGACAGGAAGTTATTGATTATGTAAGACGTAAATACGGGGATGACTGTGTCGTACAGATTGTTACGTTTGGTACACTGGCGGCCCGTGGTGTTATCCGTGATGTCGGACGTGTTATGGATCTCCCGTACGCACAGGTGGATACTATTGCAAAAATGATTCCGCAGGAGCTGAATATCACGATCGATAAAGCTCTGCAGATGAATCCGGAGTTTAAAAAAGCTTATGAGGAGCAGAAAGAGATTCATGATCTGATCGATACGGCAAAACGTCTTGAAGGACTTCCGCGACATACATCCATGCATGCAGCAGGTGTCGTGATCAGTCAGAAGGATGTTTCAGAGTATGTGCCGCTTTCTCGGGCATCCGACGGTTCGATCGTTACACAGTTTACGATGACGACACTTGAAGAACTCGGACTTCTGAAAATGGACTTTCTGGGTCTTCGTACGCTGACAGTTATTCAAAATGCCGTGCATCTGATCGAACAGGATGCCGGTGTGAAGCTGGATATGCAGCATATTGATTATAACGATAAAAAAGTACTGGATTCTCTCGGAACCGGTCGTTCTGACGGTGTATTCCAGCTGGAAAGTGCGGGAATGAAGAACTTCATGAAGGAGCTGAAGCCACAGAGTCTTGAGGACGTTATTGCGGGAATTTCTCTGTACCGTCCGGGTCCGATGGACTTTATTCCGCAGTATATCCGTGGCAAAAACCGCCCGGATACGATCAAATATGACTGTCCTCAGCTGGAGCCGATCCTGAAACCGACTTATGGCTGTATCGTATATCAGGAGCAGGTTATGCAGATCGTACGTAACCTGGCCGGCTATACGCTTGGAAGAAGCGATCTTGTGCGCCGTGCCATGTCAAAGAAAAAAGCCGCAGTCATGGAGAAAGAGCGCCAGAACTTTGTTTATGGTAATGAAGAAGAGGGGGTTCCGGGATGTATTGCAAACGGGATTTCCGAGCAGACGGCAAACAAGATCTATGATGATATGATCGATTTTGCAAAATATGCATTTAATAAATCCCATGCAGCAGCCTATGCAGTCGTTTCTTATCAGACAGCGTTTTTGAAATATTACTATCCGGTGGAATTTATGGCTGCACTTATGACATCGGTGATTGAAATGCCGACAAAAGTGGCAGAATATATTCAGGTATGCCGACAGATGAATATAAAGATCCTTCCGCCGGATGTCAACAGAGGTGCATATGGATTTTCTGTGGATAATGGCGCGATTCGTTATGGACTTTCTGCGATCAAGAGTGTGGGCCGCCCGGTCATCAATGCGTTGGTAGAAGAAAGAGAAGCAAACGGTGAGTATCGTTCTCTGAAAGATTTTATCGAGAGACTGACAGGAACGGTCAACAAGCGTGCAATCGAGAACTTTATCAAAGCCGGTGCGCTGGACTGCCTGGAAGGCAACCGCCGCCAGAAAATGCTTGTTTACGGTCAGATTGTGGACAGTATTGCACAGGAAAAGAAAAATTCTTTTGCCGGTCAGATGAGTCTTTTTGATCTGGTAAGTGATGAAGAAAAGAAAGAATATGAGATCCGGATGCCGGATGTGGAAGAATACGACAAAGAAATGATCCTTGCTTTCGAGAAAGATGTGCTCGGAATCTATCTGAGCGGTCATCCACTTGAAAGATACCGTAACATCATGGAAAAAATGATATCCGCGAAAACTACGGATTTCCAGCCGGACGAAGAATCCGGTATACCGAAAGTGTATGATGGACAGAAGGTGATCATTGGTGGAATGATCACGGAGAAGACGATCAAATACACCAGGAATAATAAGGTGATGGCATTCCTTACCGTGGAGGATCTGCTTGGCACTGTCGAGATTGTGGTATTTCCGCGAGATTACGAGAAATGGCAGGCAATGCTTAATGAGGACGCGCGTGTATTTGTGCAGGGGCGTGTCAATGCAGAAGACGACAAGCCGAGTAAGCTGATCCTTGAAAAAGTCAGAGCTTTTGAGGATATGCCGCAGGAACTTTGGATCCAGTTTAAAGACAAAGCCGAGTATGCCGAAAAAGAGCAGGAACTTCTTGAGACGCTGAAAGGATATTCCGGTGTTTCGGCAGTTGTGATCTATCTGAAAGATGTAAATGCGATGAAGCGCCTTCCGGCAGGATATCACGCGCGGATCAGCGATTCCCTGACAGGTGAACTCAGGAAAAAATATGGAGAATCCAACGTTAAAGTTGTGGAAAGAGTATTGAAAAACTTCTGATTAGCTGGAAAATACGGCATTTCTCAGATGTGATGATACGAATTTGATACGAAAACCCCGGAAGTGTGCAAGACCTCCGGGGTGTTTTGGTTAAAGATTATCAAGTATATCGGCAACTTCCTGTTGCTTATTCGGGTACAGATGCCCGTAGGTGCCAAGTGTGACATCAATGCTTTCATGTCCTAAGCGTTCGGCAATGACCAGCGGTGAAACATTGTGTTCGATCAGCAGGGCCACATGTGAGTGACGAAGATCATGCAGCCGGATCTGGGGAATATCAGCAAGCTTAGAATATTTCTTCATGGGATAATACAAGGCACACTTTGCCATGGTAAACAGTCTTGTGTTATCTTCGCATCCGTACAAGCGTTCTTTGTATGCTGCAAGCTCATCACAGAGGAATCGGGGCATTATGATGGCTCTGGTTCCTTTTGCTGTTTTTGGGGGTGTAATAATATCTGTTCCCTTGACACGCTGCAGTGACTTGTTGATGTACAGAATCCCGTTCTGTGTGTCTGCATCGGCAGCAGTTAAGGGCATCAGCTCTCCGAGACGTATACCGGTATAGTACAGCAGCTCGAAAGCAATATATTTTACCGGATCATCCACAAGGGCAATAAACCGCCGGTACTGGTCCAGTGTCCAGAACTGCATAGTTTGCGCCTTACCCTTTCCGATCTTCTCCAGACCGTCAAAAGGGTTGTCCAGGATCTTACACCGGCGCGCACCGAACTTGTACACAGTACGGAAGATAGTGTCTAACTTATTTATGTAGGTATCAGCAAGCCCGGACGTTATGAGCCGGTTCTGCCACTCGACAACATGCTTTTCGGTTAGTGCTCCGATAGGCAAATCTTCAAAGTGTGGGTTGATGTGGTTCTTGAAAGCATTCTGATAGTTGTTTATGGTGGTGTACCGTCTTCGTGGGGTGATCTCCTGCAGAAAGTCCGTTGTGATCTTTCCAATCGTGGTTTTACTGTCGTACTTCCGGGACGCAATAAAACGGCTCTCCCAGTCTTTCGCGTCCTTTTTCTTCTGAAATCCTCGTTTCATTTTCTGGCGGCTCTGCCCGTCCCAGTCCGTGTAGTTGAATTTGCAGTACCAGGACTTTGTGTTTTCGTCGTAATAACATGGCATCGAACAACACTCCTTTCACTTTGCCGGGGGCGGTGGCTTAAGGATGAAAGGGATGTGTTACAGGCTATTTTTTCTCAATCTTGTTTTGTTCCTGTTCGATCTGCTTGATACTTTTGGATGGAGTTGGGAGGTCTTCCGGCATAGTTCCACCCAGATCTTTAATTGTCTGGCGCACTTTCTGGCCTACTTCATAGTGAGTGTTATTTGCAGCAGTCTTTCCGGTAACATGATCTCGGCGGAGCTTTTCATCCGTCTGAGTAGCACGGAAAAGATTGGCAGCTAGTTCAGTACTTCCCATATAATCGAGAATCTTCTGACTTTTCTTTAATCCTTTACGGGCATGTATTTCTTTAGCACCAAGACCTCCATACAATCCTTGATACCCTTTGTTCTGAAAAACAGCATATTCTTGTGGTGTTTCAATACCTGCCATTTGTGCCGCTTCTGCAAGGGATTTGTTATGAGCAATCATTTCACTGCGGATGGCCAAGCGCTTCTTGTCCTCAGTGAGATCATCAAAATTTTCAATCAGTTCTTGTTGACGGGTTTTGATGGCAAAATATGTCTGGCCAAGAGCAATAGTTTTCTTTCGTGGGTCTGCATTTTGTACGATGAGGTAACATGCATGACGGGATAATTCACAATCATCAATAACTCTTACTCCTCCATTAGGAACAGGAGACGTTTTGTTGACCTCAACAAAATGTTCGGATACAGCATTTTCACTGTTTTCACAAGCAATTTTTGCTTTTTCAATGATTTTTTTAAAATTTCTCCATTCTTTGTACTCTAAGGCTATCTGTAACTCTCTTGCATACCAGAATTCATCCCCATTTTCATCAATATGTTTGATGGATTCAAAGAGAGATTCGGTATACTGGGTTTCTTCCTCTGGGGTAGAACTGGATAAAACGCGTTCTTTGATTTCGTTAAGTTTTCTTGAAAATTCATCGTGATCCATAGAATGATAATCTCCTTTCGTTTGATTGATAAGTGTATGTGTAACACCTGCTGCCGGTCCGCTGATCAGATCCAAAGTATCCGGACATTTCGGACACCCTAAAAAGGAGCAAGACAGATAATCCGACATATCCGACACCCTAAAAAGGCAACAGATCGTGAAATTGTGTTATATTGTCAAATTGCAAACTGTCGTTGCATATAAAATAAAAATTGCATATAATATATTCAATAAGGGAGTCGGAAGGTGAGCGCCATCACCCGATCCGGCGAACAAGGTATTTAAAGAATAGCGCCTTATCTTACCAGGACGAGGGCGCTATTTTTTATGCATAAAGGTGATAACAAGAGTTATAACTGCACAAAGCATAATTACAAACGTAAATAAATCACTGTATGTAACCATCAGCACCAGCCTCCTTTCACAAAAGTGTCCGGCGGCTGACATAACACCCCAACGGCCCCCTGGGTAAGTATATTATTAAAGGCAGCAGGTGTTTTCAGTTGGTGATAATCATCACTGGTTCATCAATGGTTCTGCTGCCGTTCTGTTTATCTTCAAATCGTGACAATCTGCCACAGCTTTGTCATTAGTCTATGGTGTCCGATTCGGACACGTTTTCTTTTTATATCAAAATTGTGTAACCGTATGGAATTACTGACGGTTAAAGTTATGGCTATATTAAAATCTGTTTAGTTGTTGTTATTAAAACTCCTCGAATTCGAGGGGGTTAATATTATTCTGAATTGTTTGCTGTAGAGCAATATCTTTTAATGAATTTTTTTAACTGATATTCGGTATTATCTTCTATGTCTCCAAAAAATTCATAGAGAAGATCAGAGGTAGAAACAATATAATTATAGCCTTTATAATGCAACGATGTATCACCTGCAGCATTTATTCCAATATCTACCTTGCAGCCAAGAGACGCTAGCAAAGAGATAATAGCATTATCACGTGAATCATACCATTCAAGGGCACTGGTATCATCTAATATATCTAACAAATGTACATTAAGAGTAGCTGCAATGTCTTCTAATACACTTCTGGGAATTTCGGTTTTGCCTGCTTCGTATTTTTGAATTGAACTAGTTGTTTTCCCTATTCTTTTTCCTAATTGTTCTTGTGTTAGATGGAGAGATTTACGATGCTTTTTTATGTTATATCCAATAATTGTGTTTCGATTCTCTATATTATGAGTTTGTCCGTATTCTAAAAGTTTAGAAATAGTAGCCTTTTCTTTCTCGGTATTGTTCAAGATTACCCTCCCCTTTTTTATTTGATAGTATTAACATATCATAACACGCAATTAAATTCAATAAAATATGTGAAAAATATTGACAAGCGCAATTTAATTATGTATTATATATAAAAATACGCAATTAAATTGCGGAAAGGAGAGGGAGAAATGAAATTAAACAAAGAGAAATTCGATCTTGCAAAGGCGAGAACTTGTAAGGGAACAAAAGAGCTTGAAGCAGCAGGAATCCCAAGAGGAACATTGTGCACTGCAATGTCAGGAAAAAATGTAAGACCTGAAACAATCGGGAAGATTGCAAGAGCACTTGAAGTTGATGTAACTGACATTATTTAATTCACCGGGGGCGGTGGCTTAAGGATCAAAGGAGACAAGATGGCAAATTTAACACCTATGAAAGCAATCAGAAAAAAATGCCTCGACTGTTGTAGCGGACAACATGCAGAGGTCAGAGCATGCACTATCAAAAATTGCCCTCTATGGGGCTATAGAATGGGACATAGACCCAAAGGTGAACAATTTACCGCCGAAACGGGTTAAAAGTGAAAACTACCCACGTAGCTATAGGTTTTTTGACACAGAAAGGGAATCGTGAAAGGCACTGAACGTCTAACTGTAAATCAATCTGGAAATCAGAGGCAGCAGGTGAGATTGTGGCAATCAATAAGAGCACCGGAGAGGGCGAAAGCATTTGTGCACATATTCCTACGGCATGGGTCAGAATTAACCCACCAGCAGTTAGAGAGCTGACGGACGAACAGCGCAAAGCAATTGGAGAAAAGCTGTTACTCAGTCGTCAGAATGGTGTGGATGATTGTAAATAACATTACAAAACAGACCTAAAATCAATTCAAACCACTTCAAGGCACAATTTATAGCCTAAAGGGGTAAGAAGGCAAAATTGCACTAAATAACACAGGAAAGGAACTACAGCAACATGGCAACAGTAGTAACAAGAAATATTCCGCAGATCGTACTGATCGACAGGGAAGAACTGGGAACAATAGACAGGATTGTCCTGAGTACACTTTACAAAACCGGCATAGATGAGTTTGTTATATGTCCTCATCAGAAAGAGACGATCTATCTGAACAAGTCACTGGAATACAGCAAAAAACTGATCCCTATCATCAACAAACTGATGGAACAGAGATATTTCAACACAAGGACGGACCGGCTTTATCAGCAGTTTACAGATCTTGCAGGGGAAAAGGCCTGTAATGTTCTTGCCGGCATATGGCACGACTGGAGAAAGGAACGCATTGAAGCAGAAGCAAAGGAAGAAGCAGAGAAAGTATTGCAACGGGTCAGAAAGAGGCGCATAAAGAAAAACCTGAGGAAACGAACCGAGATCATCGGGAAAGTTTTCAGTATAGGGTTCGGCATTTATGATAAAAGCGCAAAGGCTGATTTTCAGAAAGGCGCAGAGAATGCTTTTATGTACGGCTATCTGTGTGCGCTGGAAGATGCAGAGAAAATATAAAAAAAGTGCCCTTGTCAGCGCTACCAACACCGACAGGGGCGGACGAACCCGATCACAAATTAAATGGATTCCCTGCTATTATACAGGATTCCGGAGTAAAAAATCAAGAGAAAGGAGCAGCAAAGCATGAAACAGTATCTGACCGCAAAAGAAGTTGCGGAAGTAACCGGAGCATCGCAGGGGAAAGCCTACGGCATTATCCGGGAGCTAAACGAGGAATTAAAAGCAGCAGGCTATATAACCATTGCCGGTAAAGTTCCGGTTGCGTTCTTCCGCAAAAAATACTATGGCTTCGAGGGGAATACAGGAGGAGAGGTATGAATATACAGGAAAAGTTGTTTTACATCCAGCAGAACCTGAAAGCACCCAAGGGGCAGTATAACAAATTCGGAGATTTCCACTACAGGAGCTGTGAAGACATACAAGAAGCGGTAAAGCCCATTCTGAAAGAGGTGAAAGCGGTGCTGCTGATCAGTGATGAGATCATACAGATCGGGAATAGATTTTACATAAAGGCAACTGCTGCCCTGCAGGACATAGAGAACAATGAGCAGATAGCGAACACAGCGTTCGCCCGTGAGGTTGAGGAAAAGCCAAAGATGGGCGCGGCGCAGATAACAGGATCCTGCAGCAGCTATGCCCGTAAGTATGCCCTGAACGGTCTGTTTTGTATTGATGATGCAAAAGATCCGGATTATCCAACAGAGCGGCCTGAACAGCAGGGAAAGCCTAAGGACGGTATAAGCAAGGCAGAAATAGCAAAGCTACAGCAGGAGGCAGCACGGACCGGTACAAACCTGTCTACGGTGTGTCAGCGGTACAAGGTGGCAGCAGTCCAGAATATGAACCATGAACAGTATCTGAGGGCTATGAGTGCATTTGAAAAGATGCCGACAGTTCCATCGCCGATACCACCAGATCAGCAGTATAACTTTGATATTCCAGACGGAGGGGAGGAAATGCCGTTCAGGTAAGAACGGGAATAGTAATGGCAGTAAGGAGAATATTTAGCGTTGATGTGATAGATACAGATGATTTTTTAGAGTTGCCGTCATCAGCACAGGCTTTGTATTTCCATCTGGGCATGAGGGCAGATGATAACGGGTTTGTATCTTCACCGAATAAGATTATAAAAATAGCAAACTGTACAAATGGCGATTTGCGCCGGTTAATTTCAAAAGGCTACGTGATTCCAGTTGAAAATGGTGTAATGGTATTCCTGAGCTGGAAAGGAAAGAGCAAAGAGTGATGGACAGCAGAAAATATTATTACTTGAAGTTAAAAGAAAATTTCTTTGAATCAGACAGCATGATACTACTTGAAAACATGAAAGACGGGTATTTGTATAGCAATATACTTTTAAAGTTATATCTCAGGAGCTTAAAAGACAGCGGTAGATTAATGCTCAACAATGTTATCCCGTACAATGCTCAAATGCTTGCAAGTGTAACCCGTCATCAGGTGGGGACAGTGGAAAAAGCACTGGAGATATTTAAAGAACTGGGATTGATTGAAATTCTTGATACAGGTGCGATCTACATGACAGATATACAAAACTTTATAGGGGAAAGCAGTAATGTAGCTGACAGGCAGAGGGCATACAGGGCACGAATCAGCAATGAACAAACGTGTCAACAAATGTCACAACAAAAGTTGAACAAGCGTAAAACAAATGTCACAACAAATATGCACCAGAGATTAGAGATAGAGATAGAGAAAGATATAGAGAAAGAAATATATACAAAGAAAGATAAAGATATGTGTACCAAAACCGAGGTTTTGGAACCACCACACCCACCCAAAAAGAAACAAACTCCCCGTTTTGTTCCTCCTACTGTGGAGGAAGTAAGACAGTATTGTCGGGATAATGATTATTCAGTTGATGCACAACGCTTTGTTGACTTTTACGAGTGCAAAGGCTGGATGGTTGGAAAGAACAAGATGAAGAACTGGAAGGCAGCAGTCAGGACATGGGTGAAGAAAGACCAGGAAGGAGTGAAAAAGGATGAACCAAGAGAACCGACCAACTCAGTCCGAATATGGCAATGAGTGCCCTGTATGTCATGGTACCGGATGGGAAGTTTGCAGTCACGAGGTAGAAGGTTATCCGACACCTTTATCACTTGCGAGGATATGTCCAAGATGCAAAGGCAGGAGAAGGGTAAACGATCAGACAGGGATTCCACCGGAATACAGAGACGCAGATATTTCGAAATTTGACTATTCCGTTTATCAGTGCAATATGGAACGGATGGCTAAAGTATTTACCAGTTTCGTAGAAGACTTTGAGAAATGGGGCAGGCAGGGAAAAGGATTATATCTCTGGAGCAAGACACCGGGAAGCGGTAAGACCTTTCTGGCCTGCTGCATAGCACGGTCTTTGATGATCAAATACGACCTGCAGATGCGGTTTATCACTGTTCCGGATTACATAGACACGGTAGGGGAGAAGATCAAAAGGGCAAGGGGCGAAGAAGACCGGTCAAAGGTCTATCAGGAATGTGATGTACTGGTGTTTGATGATATTGGCGCACAGTCCAGTGGAGAATGGCAGCAGCAGGAAATATTCCGGCTTGTAAACAGACGAATGGAAAATGGCAAGATCACAATCTACACATCGAACATGAGTACGGATAGCCTGAACGTAGGACCGAGGACACGTGACCGGATCATAAAGGCAAGTATTGAATTGCAGATGCCGGAGGAAAGCATCCGGAAAAAGAAAGCAGAGAGAGAACAGCAGAACTTTTTGCAGGAAGTACTAAATCTGTGAGAGAAAGGGAAAGCATGAGAGAACTAAACGGATATTATTATTGCCTTTCCTACAGTGAGGATCACCATGAGCTGTACAGTGCAGCAGAGTTTTCACACAAAGAAATGTTGCGGATTGCTTATGATTCTGGTGCGCGGCTATATCTGGTCAAATACAGAAACAGTGTAAAGCAGGGGAAAAAGAAAAGGATCCCGATAAAACTGTAATTCAGGCAAAGGCGCAGATTTACAGATGTTCAGAACAAAAAAAGGAGGCAGAAAATGAAGAAGTATTGCAGAACAGAAACAGTAATGACTTATGACCAGTGGAAACGCTTGTACCGGAAAAACATCAAAAAGATGATCCGGGACACGGTGACATCTGGGATTTGCTGGTTGGTTATTTCAGGAATGACATTGATGATTCCCGTAGGAATGTTTGCACACTGGTTACTTGTCGGGTATTAAGTAGGTGTCCGAATCGGACACAATTCATGTGTGGATGAGCTGGTTACGAATTGTAACCGACTGAAAACGAGGGCTATGAAGAAACAGACCGGACCGGCAGCAGGTGAGATAAAAAAAGAATTACTGTACAGGACAACAAGTATCAATCGTTGTGAATGGTGCGGAATCAGCTACAGTATAGGGCTGGAACGGGCAAAAACGGACGCAAACCGCACAAGGGTAGTCTTGTATAGGGTAAGGCAGAATAAACGAAAATAGCCGCTTATTACAAAAGCAATAAACGGCCTGTAGGGGTTAAAGAGTGATCTTGCTGAAATCAATACACAGATCATCATAAATACCTGCTTTGACTGTATCGGAAAAGGTGTACTGTTCGGAATCACTGGTATCAAAATTGTAAACCAGAATCAAATTTTTGACCGGGTCGACAATCCAGTATTCACGTACACCAGCAGTGCGGTATTTAAACAGTTTGGTAAAGTAGTCCATTTTTCTGCTGCCCGGTGACACGATTTCTATGATCCAGTCAGGAGCACCGGAACAAACTTTATCGTTGAGTTTGTTTTGATCACAGATCACGGATATATCCGGTTCTACATAGTTTTTGTCATTCTCGTTCAGGAATACGGCAAATAGGGAAACATAAGTCTTGCAGGAGCCGCCTTTAGAGTCAATGTAGTCTGCGATCTTCCGGTAGAGCGTTCCCACGATGTCCTGGTGTCTTCTGGTTGGCGGTGCCATGTAATAGATCTGGCCGTCAATCAGCTCGGCTCTGGTCCCTTCCGGTAAATTGTAAATATCTTCAATGGTGTACTCTTCATGCGGTGGTAGCGGCATAGCAACATATCCTTTCAGGAGAGCGTGTTGACAGAGTAACAATGATTATGCGTTATCATGCTCCATTCGTTGATCTACAGCTTTTTTGATGTAGCCGTTTACAGATTCACCGGCAGCAGTTGCAGCAGCCTTGATTTCTTCGTATTTCTCTTTTTGAACATCGAGGGGAATACGTTTAAGATTGGCTTTTGCATAGTTGTACATGCTTTCTTTTCTTTTGTCACTAAGAGCCATTAACTCACCTTCTTTCAGTGGGGACGGTATAAAAGAATATACCTCTCTCATTATGACTTTATTATAGCATATATTTCAAGATATGTACATATACAAAATAAACGAAAAGATATGTACATATTCGTGCAAAATGTCAATTTACAGATATGTACATATCCGATATACTATAAATAGATCGAAGGGAGGGAAGAACATGAAGCAGATAACCAACACAAGGAAAGCGGTTTGTACAATGGCAAATGAACTGAGAAAGTCCGGCTATAGCTTATCACAGGCATTCCGGAAAGCATGGAGACGTATTAAGGTGTCTATGAAGATCAGAGTTGTGGGTACCACATCCGGGAACATTCAGGAAAGATTAAAGTTTATGAAACAGTTCCCAGTAGAGACCATGCAGGCAGAACTTGTGAGAGATCCGGATAACCGGTTCGACAAGAATGCAATCCAGATTGTGATTCATTTACGATCAATCAACCGCAAAACTGTTGTTGGTTATGTTCCGAGAAGACTTGCTGCTGGTCTGGCAGCAGTCATTGATGCAGGGGTACACATCGAGACGGAACTACTGCAGATATTAGGCGGCTATAGTTACAAAGAAAATTATGGCTGTCTGGTGGACATCAAAATATAGATGTCCCGAACTCCGAAGATGATACAATATTTTACGACCAGAGCGGCAACTGCTGCCGCTTCTGGCCAACAAAGAAACACCAAAGTGCTTTTGTCAGTGCTACCAACACCGGCAGGAGTAGGAAACCCGATCACTAATTAACTGGATTTCTTAGCGTTATACGAGAGTCCAGAACATAAAAATCAATAGAGAAAGAAGATTTGAAACTAATGGATAACGGAAAAGTATTTGAGGAACTTATCAAGATATGCCGGGTTAAGGGAATGAGAATATTACTTGCACCGCTTGAGGGTTATAACGGAAGACTTTACAAGGAACGTATAGGAATATCATACGATATGGATTTAGAGACCATCAACAAAACACTGGCGCATGAGCTGGCCCATGCATATTTACATTATGACAAGGGAAATATTGTAGACAATAAAAATCAAAGTTATGAAGAACAGGCAGACCGAGCGGCCAACATGCTTTTGGAGACTATCCAGATTACAGGAGGCGCGCAAGGATGAATGAAGAAGTGAATCGCACGGCAGCAGAACTCATCCTTGAACTGTCCAGGGCAACACCGGAGGACTATCAGCAGATGAAATTGATGATGTTGGCATCCGTGAAACCTTTCAGGGTAAAAGCATTTTTACAGAAAGTCTTTAAATTGGCAGAAGAAAGAAGACCGCTGTTGATCGAGATGAAGTAAAACATGTGATACCTGCTTGCCAAAAAAAGAGAAATGATGGCCCAACCCAAAATGTGGGGGTCAGGTATCACTTCTCTCGGTGGATAAATTTTACAATAATATTCGCAAAAGTGCAATACTTTCGCGAAAACCGAAGAAGATATTCATTTTGCAAAAGGAGAAGTGATAAATCGGTCCGTAATGTGGGGTCAGGTATCACTTTTCTTTTTTTTGGAGATTTGCGCCGGCGCAACTACAGCAAGTCCCCCCCCTCTTAAAAAGACAAAAATTCCGGGGAACGCGTGACCGGTGAGGGGGTTGTATCCAGGGAAATTTCAAAAATTCCAGAAATTTTGAAAGAAAGCACGATAAAAGAATTGAGTGAAGCACAAGGACAGCATTCAGAAAAGACTGATAAATGCAGTGTTTCGGGGAAATATGAAGGGGGCAGCAGGGGACGGCCGGAGTGGGAAATTATAGATTGTTTTGCAATGGGTTATTTCTGGTTTATGAGGCAGTTATTGGGTGGATATAGAGTATAAAACATGCCTAAATAAAAGCAAAGACGGGTATGGAATGCTGGGGAAACAAAAACAGTGTGAATGTTTTTGGTATGCGTGCAGGTTTAGGGTATTTTAAAAAACGAAACGAATCGTGTGAACGTTCGGAAGAATAGCAGGAAAGACACACAGTAAAAGAGTGTAACGTTGCGAATACAGGTAGGTGGAACCATTGCAACGTTGCATTTGCAGAATGCTGAGAAATGACAAGGTTTTACAGCGGTTTGCACACTAAGAAAAACTAAGGTTTATTATAACGAGGATGCTAGGAAATGCTAGGGTATTTTCGAACATAGAATGATGGAAAATGATGGAATTTTTTGGAAAAGTGGGATCTGGTGAAACCTGGTATTTATGGAGCCTTGCGACCTATGAAAGCGTTCTGATTGTGCAAAAAAGGTGTGCACACAAAAAAGTAAAAAAGTGTGCACACAAAAATGTCTGGAGCGTTTCGTATTTTTTCGGAGCGTTCCATAGCTTTGATGCTAACTTTTGCTAGCATTTTTTCGAGTATTTATGTTAAGGATTGTTAAAGTTTGCGGAAGTTTTATGTTGAGAAATGTCAAGGTTTTTCCGAGAAAAACAACAATAATTCCGGGAATAATGGTATATACACAAGAGTGAAATTGCTTACGGTTGTTGATCTTGAATGAATAATGAACACGGTAACGCGCACGGGAGAGTAAAGCGTCGAGAGCAAAATTGTGCAACACGATAACGCGCGTAAGCAGGACAGGGGTACAATTTGCACCCCTGTTTCCGATTTTGCCCTTTCCATGCACAGGGAAAACGTGTTATTATAAACAAAATCAGGTGAGCAGAAAAGAAGCCCACTACACAGAGCAGCAGGCCACAGGGATAAATTTATAATAAAAGGCGGTGCTGTACTATGTCAAGTATTGGGGAAAGTAATGAACAGCTTGCATTGAGAATCAAAGCCGGTGAGGATGTAGCGGACAATATGCTCAAGCTCTGGCAGCAGAATCAAGGCATGATCGAAGAACTGGCCGGCAAATACTGTCACATGGCAGAAAAGGAAGATCTGAAGCAGGAAGCGTACTTTGCTATCTGCAAGGCCGTAGATTCCTATGATCCGGATAAAGGCAGCAGCTTTTTGACGTGGGCGATCTTCTGGATCCGGCAGCAGATGCAAAGGTATTGTCAGAACAATGGCACAGTGCGGATGCCCGTTCATGTCAGTGAGAAGATACAGCAATACAGAAAACTACAGAACCTGTTTTATCTTCATGTCGGCAGACTGCCCAATATCAGAGAATACTGTTATTATCTGGGATGCTCCGAGGCAACACTTGAAAAGATTAGGCAGAGTGAGCGTGCAAGCTGTATTGGAAGTATAGATGCACCTGCTGCCGGTTCGGAAGATGGCAGTATAACGGTTGGTGACAGTATCGCGGATCCGGCAGACCATTATGAGGATATGCTGGACGATATTGAAGACAGGCAGTTGAAGAAAATACTCTGGGGAATGGTGGATGATCTACCAGATTGTCAGGGTGATGTGATCAGAGCAAGGTATCAGGAAAATCTGACTTTAAAACAAACCGCAGAACGAACCGGGACAACAATAGATGCGGCCAGACGGTGGCAGCAGAAGGCACTCAGGGAACTGAGAAAGCCAAGCAGGGCGAACCGGCTCAGGCCATTCTATGAGACCTCGTATATATACAATAATGCTTTGCATGGGAATGGGACGGCAGAGTTTAACCGGACCTGGACAAGCAGCACAGAAAGGGTTGCACTGCGGTTGGTCTGATACGCAAATGATACGAAAAAATTTGAAATACAGTAAAAGAGTTGTAAAAGGTGCATTAAATTGTGATAAAAACGACATAAATATAATATTTTCAAGGGGTAAAAAGTGAACGAACTTGTGGAAAGAGTATTGAAAAACTTCTGAAAATGCTTTACACTATACAACGAATATGTGTAGAAGATATAACTAAGATTTCCTATTATAATATGAAATTTAAGATACAGATTATAATTTGAGATCTGGAGATGGAGGAATGAATCATGGCAGAGAAACAGATAAAAACCATCGGTGTACTTACAAGTGGCGGTGACGCTCCGGGAATGAACGCTGCAATCCGTGCGGTTGTAAGACGAGGACTGAGCAGCGGACTGAATGTAAAGGGTATTTACAAGGGATACAACGGACTTCTGAATGAAGAAATCGTTGATATGTCTGCCAGAGATGTATCAGATACAATCGAACGTGGTGGAACAATCCTTTATACAGCAAGATGTGCAGAATTCCGTACACCGGAAGGTCAGCAGAGAGGTGCTGAGATCTGCAAAAAACATGGAATCGACGGACTGGTAGTTATTGGTGGTGACGGTTCTTTTGCAGGTGCACAGAAGCTTGCTAACCTTGGAATCAATACGATCGGTGTTCCGGGAACAATCGACCTGGATATTGCATGTACCGAGTATACGATCGGATTTGATACAGCTGTAAACACAGCAATGGAGGCTATTGATAAGGTTCGTGATACTTCCACATCTCATGAAAGATGCAGTATTATTGAAGTTATGGGACGTAACGCAGGATACCTTGCTATGTGGTGCGGTATTGCCAATGGTGCAGAGGATGTCCTGATTCCTGAGAAATATGATTACGATGAGCAGAAGCTGATCAACAATATCATCGCAAGCCGTAAGGCAGGAAAGAAACACCACATTATCGTAAATGCAGAGGGTATCGGCCATTCAGAAGCAATGGCAAGACGTATCGAAGCTGCAACCGGTATTGAGACACGTGCGACCATTCTTGGCCACATGCAGCGTGGTGGTAATCCGACATGTAAAGACCGTGTATATGCATCTATGATGGGTGCACTTGCAGTAGATCTTCTTGTACAGGGTAAATCCTGCAGAGTCGTTGGATATCGTCATGGCGAGTTCATGGACTTCGATATCAACGAAGCGCTTGCAATGCAGAAAGATGTTTCCCCATACATGTGGGAAGTTTGCAATTCTCTTTCTCATAATTATTCTAAATGATATCAGGTAGAATTGTGAGAGTGCATAGCACGAAACAATTCGCAGTTATCAAAAAACCAGCATAATATTTACATCGGAGGCAACCATCAGGTGGCCTCCGTTCTGGATTAAAGGAGCAATTATATGATTACCAGTGCACAGAATACACAGGTGAAAAATGTGATCAAACTCAATCAGAAGGCAAAAGCCCGCAGAGAGCAGGGGCTTTTTATCGCAGAAGGAAGAAAGATGTTTCTGGAAGCGCCGGATGACTGGATCGAGAAGGTCTATGTGGCTGAATCCCTGCTTGACGATGAGGAAATCATGCAGAAAGCAAAGTGTTTTTCCTGGGATGCAGTTGAAAACAGTGTTTTTCGCCAGATGAGTGACACACAGACCCCGCAGGGAGTTCTGACTGTTCTCAGACAGCCGTCCTATCAGATAGAGGATCTTTTGAAGCAGGAATCACCTCTTCTTATGGTGCTTGAGGACCTGCAGGATCCGGGAAATGCCGGAACGATCATCCGTACAGGGGAAGGTGCCGGCATCGGAGGCGTTTTTCTTACAAAAACCTGTGTGGATATCACTAATCCGAAAGTTATTCGTGCAACAATGGGATCTATTTACAGAATTCCTTTTTTCTACGTAGAAGATGTGGTATCATTAAAGCAGAAACTTCAAAATTGCGGAATCCGTTTTTTTGCAGCACACTTGCAGGGTAAAAATGCATACGACAGGGAATCCTATCAGGGTGGAACCGCTTTCCTTATCGGAAACGAAGGCAAAGGACTGACTGACCAGGCAGCAGATGCTGCGGACTGTCTGATCCGTATCCCGATGTGTGGTCATGTAGAATCCCTGAATGCAGCAATGGCAGGTGGCATACTGATGTATGAGGCTGCGAGACAGAGACGGAATTGATGCCGTGATCCGGAAGGAGGAATAAGATGGAACCGATAATGTGGCTTATACTTTTGGCCTGTTTTCTGGTAGTTGAGGCAATCACAGTAGGATTGACTACGATCTGGTTTGCGGGAGGTGCGCTTGTTGCGGCAATCGCTTCCGGGCTGGGAGCGGGAATCCTGATCCAGTGGGTTCTGTTTCTGGTCATTTCACTGGTACTTCTGATCTTTACACGTCCGCTTGCTGTGCGTTACATGAACAAAGGCGTACCAAAGACGAACGTTAACAGTCTGATCGGCGAAAGAGCAGTAGTGATCCAGAAAATCAACAATCTGGAACAGTCCGGACAGGTTCGGATCAATGACATCGAGTGGATGGCAAGGACATCTTCCGATGAAGTAACAATACCGGAACATGCAATTGTTACAATTGAAGATGTTCAGGGAGTAAAACTGATTGTAAAAGAAGAAACGGAGGGTAAGTAAAATGGCAGGAATTATTATTTTTATCGTGCTGGTAGTTCTCGCACTCTGGATACTGGCATCCTGTATCCGCATTGTGCCACAGGCATATGCAATCGTTGTAGAACGTCTTGGTGCTTACAAAGAAACATGGAACACAGGTATTCACTTCAAGACACCATTTATTGACCGTGTAGCGAGAAGAGTAAATCTGAAAGAGCAGGTAGTGGACTTCCCACCACAGCCGGTTATCACAAAAGATAACGTAACCATGCAGATCGATACGGTTGTATTTTTCCAGATCACAGATCCGAAGCTTTTTGCATACGGAGTTGAGAATCCGATCATGGCAATCGAAAATCTGTCTGCGACAACACTGAGAAATATCATCGGTGATATGGAACTCGATGAAACACTGACTTCCCGTGAAGTAATCAACACAAAAATGCGTGCATCTCTGGATGTTGCCACAGATCCATGGGGAATCAAAGTCAACCGAGTAGAACTCAAAAACATCATTCCTCCGGCTGCTATTCAGGAAGCCATGGAAAAACAGATGAAAGCAGAGCGTGAAAGACGAGAAGCTATCCTTCGTGCAGAAGGTGAGAAGAAATCTACGATCCTTGTTGCAGAAGGTAAAAAAGAATCCGCAATTCTGGATGCAGAAGCTGAGAAACAGGCTGCAATCCTCAAAGCAGAGGCACAGAAAGAGCGTATGATCAAAGAGGCCGAAGGTCAGGCAGAGGCTGTACTGAAAGTACAGCATGCTAATGCAGAAGGTATCCGTATGATCCGTGAAGCAGGTGCAGATCAGGCTGTTCTGACTCTGAAGAGTCTGGAAGCATTTGGCAAGGCCGCAGACGGCAAAGCGACAAAGATCATTATCCCATCTGAGATTCAGGGACTTGCAGGTCTGGCTTCCTCTCTGAAAGAAATCGTTACAGATGACAACACAGATACTAGGGAGTAACTGTTTAGCAGGCAGCATTCCGCGAGGCATTTTGGCTCGTAACTGTGAGAGTGCAGAGCACGCAACAATCCGTATGTACTGAGATAAGTTAAAAAGAGGAGATTTATTATGAACTTAAAGGGACGGAATTTTCTTACACTGAAAGACTTTACACCGGAAGAAATCACATACATGATCGATCTGGCAGCAGAATTAAAAGCAAAGAAAAAAGCCGGAGAACTTCATGAATATTACAAAGGCAAAAACATTGCCCTGATTTTTGAAAAAACAAGTACCCGAACACGTTGTGCATTTGAAGTAGCTGCTCATGACCTTGGAATGGGCAGTACATATCTGGATCCGACAGGTTCCCAGATCGGAAAGAAAGAGAGCATCGCTGATACAGCAAGAGTTCTCGGAAGAATGTACGAGGGAATCGAGTACAGAGGTTTCGGACAGGATATCGTAGAAGAGCTTGCAAAATATGCAGGAGTTCCGGTATGGAACGGTCTGACAAACGAATATCATCCGACACAGATGCTGGCAGATATGCTGACGATCCGTGAACATTTCGGTGACCTGAAAGGCCGTCGGCTGGTTTACATGGGTGATGCCCGTTACAATATGGGTAATTCTCTGATGATCGCGTGCTCCAAACTTGGTATGCATTTTGTAGCATGCACAACAAAGAAATATTTCCCGAATCAGGAACTGGTTGACCTGTGCAAGACTTATGCAGAAGCTTCAGGCGGAAGTGTAACTCTGACAGAAGACGTAGAATCCGGAACAAAGAATGCCGACGTTATTTATACAGATGTATGGGTATCTATGGGCGAGCCGGATGAAGTATGGGAAGAGCGTATCAAAGACCTGACACCATACAAAGTAACATCTGCAGTTATGAAAAATGCAGGAGAAAAGGCAATCTTCCTTCACTGCCTGCCGGCATTCCATGATCTCAAGACAAAGATCGGCAAAGAAATGGGAGAGCGCTTCAACCTGACCGACATGGAAGTTACTGATGAAGTATTTGAATCTGCACAGTCACATGTATTTGATGAGGCAGAAAACCGTATGCACACGATCAAAGCAGTGATGGTAGCTACTCTTGGAGAGCCGGAGACAAAATGAGCGTAATACCTTATAATACAGATACAATTTCAAATGAAATACAGACAGAATGGGCGGGCAAAACCGTCCATTTTGCAAAAGAAATCGATTCTACGAATGAATGGTGCAAGCGCCTCTCGAAAGAAGATGCCGTACATGGGACACTGGCGGTTGCAGAATTCCAGTCTGCCGGTAAGGGAAGACTCGGACGCAGATGGGTTGTGCCGGAGGGGAATTCGATTATGATGTCGATCCTTCTGAGACCGGACTTTGAGCCGCGTTTTGCATCCATGCTGACACTTGTCATGGGATTGAGTGTGGCGCAGGCGGTCAAAGAACTGGGGGTGGACGTTTCTATTAAATGGCCGAATGATGTTGTAGTTTCAAGGAAGAAAATCTGTGGAATTCTGACAGAGATGGGGATTGAGGAAGGGAAGATCCGGGAAGTTGTGATCGGAGTCGGAATCAATGTCAATCTGGCAGAAATTCAGGAAGACCTCAAAGATAAAGCAACTTCTCTTTATCTGGAAACAGGGAAGACTTACGACAGAAATCTTCTGATCGGCCTTGTTATGGGCAAATTTGAAAAGAACTACGAGAAATTTGTACAGACCTGTGATCTTTCACTGATGATCGATGATTACAATATGATGCTTGCAAATAAATGCCAGCCGGTGAGAATTCTGGATAAACTGGATCCGTACGAGGGCGTGGCACTTGGTATTGACCGCGAAGGAGAACTTCTGGTGCGGGTAGCAGATGGCAGAATCCGCAAGGTGTGTTCCGGTGAGGTGTCTGTGCGTGGACTGTACAGTTATGTGTGAGCAAGTATAATATAAGGAGTTATTTTTTATGTATCAGGAAAATGTTGTGCTCTGCGGTGCAAGCGCCTATGAGCAGAAATATTATTTTAATCAGGATTTTGATGCTCTGCCGGAATCTGTAAAGCAGGAACTGCACATTATGTGCGTGCTTTATACAGAAGAGATTGGAGGTATCCTGACGTTGGAGTTTGATGAGAACGGAAGCCTTCAGTTCAAGACAGAAGCTCTCGATGCTGATGCAATGTATGATGAAATCGGCAGTGTTCTCCGAATCAAAAAACTGCAGACTGAGAAGAGAGAACTTCTGGAATCTCTGGAAATGTATTATCGGGTATTTTTCCTCGGCGAAACCATTGAAGACGATGGGGAAAATGTGGATAAAGGGAACTGATTTATGGAGATGAAGTGGAAAATCGGTTCAGTTGAGATGGAAAATCCGTTTATTCTTGCGCCGATGGCCGGTGTGACAGATCTTCCGTTTCGTATGCTTTGCAAAGAGCAGGGAGCAGGACTTCTCTGTACGGAGATGGTCAGTGCGAAGGCAATTTCTTTCCATAATAAAAATACGATTTCGCTGATGCAGATCGATCCTTCGGAGCATCCGGTGTCCATGCAGATTTTTGGAAGCGAACCGGATCTGATGGCAGAGGTGGCAAAGAGTATTGAAGAACAGCCGTTTGACATACTGGATATTAACATGGGCTGCCCGGTGCCGAAAGTAGTCAACAATGGCGAGGGCTCTGCGCTTCTCAAGAATCCGGAGCTGATTCGTGAGATTGTGACGCAGGTTTCTCATGCAGTAAAAAAGCCGGTGACAGCCAAAATCCGTATTGGTTTTGAGGGATATCCGGTGGATCCGGTAGAAATTGCGAAGATCATCGAGGATTCCGGCGCAGCAGCTGTAGCAGTCCATGGCAGGACACGGCAGCAGTACTATGCAGGGGAAGCAGACTGGGATACGATCCGCAGGATCAAAGAGGCGGTTTCGATTCCGGTTATTGGAAACGGTGATGTGGATTCGCCGAAAAAAGCAGAAAAACTTGTCAGAGAAACGGGTTGTGACGGCGTGATGATCGGACGTGCGGTAAGAGGAAATCCATGGATTTTCCGGGAAATGAACCATTATTTTACAACCGGGGAATTACTTCCGAGGCCGTCATGGGAAGAAATCAAAGAGATGATTCTTCGTCATACGAGAATGCAGATTGAACTGAAGGGAGAATTTACCGGAATTCGTGAGATGCGTAAGCACATTGCATGGTATACAGCCGGTATGAAACACAGTGCAGGATTGCGCCGGGACTCCAATCTCGTAAGCAGTTATGAAGAACTCGAAAAATTGCTGGATTTTCGCGGTTAATCGCGGATTTCCAGCCTTTTTTGTCCTTGACAAGGCATATAGATTTCGGTATAATACAGGAATTGTGAATATCCTAGAATAAGTCTGCCCTTTTTGCGGTATGATGATTCTGGGAGAGTATATCCAATGAGTATCCGGCTATTTTGAAAGGGTGTAAGGATTATGGAAGAAAAGAAGAATTTATTGACATATGCAGGTCTCAAAAGTCTCGAAGATGAACTGCATGATTTAAAAGTAGTAAAAAGAAAAGAAGTTGCAGAAAAAATCAAAGAAGCAAGAGAGCAGGGTGACCTGTCCGAGAATGCTGAGTATGATGCTGCAAAGGATGAGCAGAGAGATATCGAAGCAAGAATCGAAGAAATCGAGAAGATCCTTAAGAACGCAGAGGTTGTAGTTGAGGATGAAGTGGACCTTGACAGAATCAGCGTTGGCTGCAAAGTAAAAGTATATGATTACGAATTTGAAGAAGAGATGGAATTAAAACTTGTCGGTTCTACAGAGGCAAACAGCCTGGAAGGTAAGATTTCCAACGAATCTCCTGTAGGTAAAGCACTGATCGGTGCACACACAGGTGATGTTGTAGAAGTTGAGATGCCGATGGGTATTATGAAATATAAAGTTCTGGAAATCCAGAGAAACGTATAAATAATCAAAAGAACAGAAGGAGGCCAAAGAAGTGGCAGAGCAGAAGAAGCAGGATACAAACCAGCTGCTGAAGGTTCGTCGTGAAAAGCTTGCAGACCTGCAGGCAAATGGAAAGGACCCGTTTCAGATCACAAAATTTGACCAGACACATCATTCACTTGAGGTGAAGAATCTCTATGAAGCACATGAGGCAGAGATCTTAAAAGACCGCAAGACTCCGGATGTAGAAGGTCTTGATGAAGCACAGGCAAGAGAAGTTCTCAAGAAGGACTATGAAGAAAGAAGAGAAATCATGGATGCGAGCCCGATCCACGTTGCGATCGCTGGCCGTATGATGTTCAAGCGTGTCATGGGAAAAGCTTCTTTCTGTAATATTCAGGACCTGCAGGGAAATATCCAGGTCTATGTGGCAAGAGATGCTATCGGAGAAGAATCTTATGCAGATTTCAAGAAATCCGACATTGGAGATATCTTCGGTCTGGAAGGTTTTGCTTTCAGAACAAGAACAGGCGAGATCTCTATTCACGCTGAAAAAATGACTATGTTAACCAAGAGTTTACAGATCCTTCCGGAGAAATTCCACGGACTGACAGATACAGATACTCGTTATCGTCAGAGATATGTAGACCTTATCATGAATCAGGACAGCAAGAACGTAT